>ERZ773021.27-NODE-27-length-203968-cov-9.29236_pt1 | contig 203968 bp, 232 predicted proteins | sample MGYA00511668_ERZ773021 | MGnify/ENA primary metagenome ERZ773021 (study PRJEB29015, sample SAMEA2737961) | human oral metagenome | biome: human oral; feature: human-associated habitat; material: dental | place: China | collected 2032 ...
TAGAATGGTTTTTAATTCCATTCATGACAATTGCAAATTTCAGATCATCTAGTTCAGTCTTGTTTTAGTCCCCTTCGATATTGGGGTAGTCTATATCCGAAGCTTTGTTTAATGGAAAAGTAGTTGTAGTTTTAGTCCCCTTCGATATTGGGGTAGTCTATATCCCATCATATGATTGGAATAATGTAGTTTTTTGAATTTTAATTGTCCCTCTATTCTTAAATTTTGATATAGATTACCCCTTTTTATACATTTTAACACAGTTTATCTATAAAAACAAATATTTGTTTAATTTTAATGTTTGAAGTGTCTGATGCCAGTAAATACCATTGTCATTTCGTGTTCATCGGCAGCTTCGATTGACTCTTTGTCTCTAATTGAGCCGCCTGGCTGTACTAGTGCTTTGATACCGTATTTTGCAGCTTCGTCTACACAGTCTCTGAATGGGAAAAATGCGTCTGATGCCAGAACTGCTCCTTCTAGTGAATCCAAGTCCCCTTTGGCATGTTCAAGTGCGTGCTGAGTTGCCCAGATTCTGTTTGTCTGTCCTGTTCCAACTCCTGTTGCCGCTCCATCTTTTACGACCACAATTGCATTTGATTTTACGTGTTTTACGACTTTCATTCCAAGTTCCATATCTTTTAATTCTTGCTCTGTTGGCTGTTTTTTAGTCACAACTTCCATATTGTCAATCATTTTTTGATTTGTCTGCTGAACTAATATTCCACCGTCAACTTTTACGTATTCCACTTTATCCTGCGGTTTTGCAACTTCACATTTTATTACTCTCAAATTTTTCTTGGATTTTAATATTTCAAGAGCTTCATCAGTAAATGCTGGGGCAATTACGATTTCTAGGAAAATTTTATTCAGTTCCTGTGCAGTTTTTGCATCGATTTCTCTATTAATTGCAACAATTCCGCCAAAAATTGATACTGGATCACAATCATGAGCTTTCTTGTAGGCTGTGAAAACATCATCTGCAACTGCCACACCGCAAGGAGTCGAGTGTTTTACAGCACAGCAGGCAATTTCATCAAATTCATTTGCCACTTTCCAAGCAATATCCATATCCCTGATATTATTAAACGACAATTCTTTCCCATTTAACTGGACAAAATCCTTCATGCTTCCATTTTCAGTAGTTGAAACGTAGTATGCAGACGATTGGTGAGGATTTTCCCCATATCTCAAGTCAAATTTCTTTTCATACGAAACATTCAAATATTTTGGATATTCCTCTTCCAGCAAGAAGTTAGAAATAGCCGCATCATAAGCTGATGTCAAGTTAAACACCTTCCCAGCCAGTCTTTTTTTTGTTTCAAATGAAACTTCACCATTATTTTTGATTTCTTCCATAATTTTCTCATAGTCTTCTGTTTCACAGATAACTGTAACATCCTTGAATGATTTTGCAGCCGAACGAAGCATTGTAGGCCCGCCTATATCAATAAATTCGATTTTTTCATCAAAAGTCTTGTCTGTCTGAACTTCCCTGAAAAATGGGTAAAGATTAACAACAACATAATCAATCGTCTCTATTCCTTCTTTCGCAATCGTATCCATATGCTCCCTATTGTCCCTAATCGCCAAAATTCCACCATGAATATTCGGATGCAATGTTTTCACTCTTCCATCCAGCATTTCCTTAAAATTAGTAACTTCCGAAACATCTATTACAGAAAGCCCATTTTCCTTCAAAAACTTGTAAGTCCCTCCAGTAGAAATAATTTCCACACCTTTTTGATTCAAAAACTGTGCAAATTCCAATATCCCAGTCTTGTCAAAAACACTAATCAAAGCTCTTTTTTTCATTCGGCATCATTCCTCCAATATATTTTTGTTAATTTATTTTAGCACAAACCCTTGTATTTATCAAGGTTGTGTAATTATTAACTTTCAAATAAAAAACTGCCTTAAATACAAGACAGTCTTTTATCGCTTTTTTTGTTTTAATATATGTTTACTTTTAAAATTTAGCACAAAATTATTCATTATTCAGCTATAAAATTAGAAATTCATACCAAGTCTTACTTTTTCTTAATTTTCTTCAACCACTCATCTGCCGCCTTTTCAAATTTATTTTCTCCATGCTCATAAAATTTGATTTTTTCATTCATATAAATTTGGTCTACATAATGATTTTCATAATTGTGTGGATATTTGTAGTCTTTTGCTCCAACTTTTGTGAGATGAACTGGCACTTCCTGAATTTTTTCATTTTCAATGTGGCTTAGTGCTGAATTTATAGCATTGTAGGCTGAATTGCTCTTGGGAGAAATTGCGAGATATATTGCCACTTCAGATAAGATGATTCTAGCTTCGGGCATTCCAATTTCCTTTATTGCATTAAGCCCTGCCACAGCAACTGGCAAAGCCTGCGGATTTGCAAGCCCAATGTCTTCAGAAGCCAAAATTACAAGTCTTCTTGCAATATACAAAATATCTTCTCCGCCAGATAGCATTTTCGCCATCCAGTAGACAGCCGCATCAGGATCACTTCCACGAATACTTTTTATCATCGCTGAAATTGTATTGTACTTGTCTTCTGTCCTGTGATATGATTTTTTTGTATTCAAAATTTCCTTTACTTCATCTAGCGTAAACTCCACTCCAACATTTGTTATAAGTTCCAAAATGTTTATAGCCTGCCTTGCATCCCCTTCGATTATTTCCGAAATATATCCTAAAATATCATCTGAAATTCCAAAATTCTCCTTTTCATTAATATTTTTTAATATTTTAAGCAAATCATCCTCACTCAGCTTCTTAAATTCAAATGCCATACATCGTGATAATAATGCGTTATTCAAGTTATAATAAGGATTTTCAGTAGTCGCTCCAATTAAAATAATATTTCCATTTTCCAAATCTTCAAGAAGTGAATCCTGCTGCAACTTGTTAAATCTATGAATTTCATCTAAAAATAGTAATGTCTGCTGTCCATTTGTGTGAAAACTGCTGTGTGCCTTATCAGAAATATTTTTTATATCCGTTACAGAGGCTTTTATAGCATTCAAATATTCGTAATGGTAATTCATTTTATCAGCAATTATCTCTGCAAGCGTAGTTTTTCCTGTTCCCGGTGCTCCCCAGAAAATCGCATTCATAAAGTTTCCACGTTCAATAATCTTCCTCAAAATCCCATTTTCCCCAACCAATCTCTTCTGCCCATAAAAATCATCAAGACTTTTTGGACGGTATCTAAATGCTAGTGGCTTCTTATCTTCATATACTTCATCAAATAAATTCATTTTTTATATTTCCTTTTTTATAATTTTATTTAATTTTCTAAATATTAAAAATACAAATAAAAATTAACTTCTAAATAAGTAATTATTCTTTTTTTCTTTTAATGTTTCTTGCAATCTATCTAAAAAATTATCAGGAAGATTTGTAATTTCAGCATAACTTTTAAATTTTTCTTTATTTTCTTTATTTATAAACATTTCTAATTCCTTTAGCATTTCTATTCTCAAAAATTCATTTCCTAACAACAGTATTATTGACAATATCATCGAAAAAATATCGTTAGAACCTCTTTGTCTCTTGGAATAATCGTTCTTGTTCATTAATTTTATATATCCGTATTCATTCAATATTTTTTTTAAATATCTAAAAATTATATATCTTTCAGCTCTATAATTTATAAAATCCATTGAGTGTGCTATTTCATTTCGATACCTTCTAATTATATAAAGGCTATTTCTAAACAAATTTTTCGCTTGTTGCTTTTCATTATCCTTATAATTAAAATATATCATTTTTTCCTTTAATTTTTCATTTAAAAAATTATACAAATTTATTGTTGTGCTAAAAGTTATTTTTTTTAATAAAATACTTGGATGTTCTGAAATACCTTCTATATCTCTTATTTCCTTTAACGTATTATTTAAAATTAAATTATTATTATTTCTTACCGTATAATTTTCTATTTTTAAATATTCTTTCTATATACACACTATATTTAAATAATATATTTTGAATCCCTCTATCATAATGATAAAACAAAAATACCTTTTCTATAGTTGTATTTTTGACAAAAACATTATTTACTATAAATAAATTTTTATACACTTTTATAATATCAAAAAAATTAAAATGTTGTAAAATTTGCTTCCCTAAAGCCGTATCTTTTATTATCAATCCTTTTTCTTTTAAAATTTCTATTTGTTGTTCTAATAAATAATTTTCCTCTTTCATTCCCCTTCTCCTTAAAACAAAAAAGTCTTGTCATAACTTATTAAATACGACAAGACCGATGATCAAAACGATCAATTTATCTTGAATTAAGTATATCACTAAAACATTAATTCGTCAACAAGTATTTTAATTTTTTTTAAATAAAGTAAATTACAAACACAAATATCATTTTCCAAAACTTTAATCATTAAACATTAATATTTTCAACAGTTTTAAAAACTATTCTTCTCCATAAAGTTTCTTTTTATTATCTGAAAAAACATTTAAAATTAATATTATTGTAAATATTACAACAACAGATGATGTTAAATAAAAATAATAATTAAACACTACTTCCTGCATATTTGCATTTTGCATTATTTCTCTTATAAATCCAGATAGTGTTTCCATTTTCCAGCCTTGACTTGTTTGAAGCAGATATAAATCCAAAAATAGTCCAACAAAATAAAAAATTATCATTAGAATTATTGAACTTATGCCAGCAAAGAATATTGCAAATAGACTCTTTTTCTTATTATTCTCATAAACTTTAATCGAAAATAAACACATTGTCAACAAAAGCCCAATTAACTCCATCCCTTTTATTCCTTCTAAAATTCCTGTTTTAAAAAATATAGTAATTTTATCACTCATAGAAATACTCCCAGTATTTTTAACTATTGAATTTATCATCGAAAAAGTCACTCCAAGTGCAAATAAAACAATAGTTATCACTATTATAACAAAAGTCCAGAATTTTATTTTATTCAAATTTTCCTTACCAAATCTAGTCTTCATCATTTTTATAAAAATAACACTTACTATAATCAGTACAACAAGGCTAAATAACGTCTGCACAAGCGTTACCATTTCTCCAGCTTTCAAATCTCCTGTTTTTGCCACACTACTAAAATAATAACTGCCAAAAATACCTCTTTGAAAAATTAGAACACTCCACGTAAAAATCATTATTCCAACTATTTTAATGATTCCTGATATAGTTCCTACAAAATCTCTCTTTTCAGCATCTTCAAAACTTTCCATAAAATCTCCCCCATTCTGTTTTTAATAATTTACTATATTATACCTTAAATCGCATAATTTAACCATAATAAAATTATTTTGTTTTAAAATATCGATTAATGTAGTATAATTTAGACTACATGTCAAAATAATTAAAATTTAAAATTCTAAAAAACTTTAATGAAGTTTGATTATATACTCGAACCTATTTAAAATTGAACTGATAGAAATTATATAATTTAGGGTTTGAGTAAAATAGTCATAATTTTTAAGTTCTATTTTAAACTAGTTTTACTATAATTAAAGAAAGGCTAATAACAATGAAAAAAAATATCTATTTTTATGAAACTAATACTCCAATTGGAAAAATTGGACTTGCCACAACAGAAAATGATTCTCATATTACTGATGTAATCTGGAATTATGAAATTGAAAAATTTAAAAATGATGATAATTTCCAAATTAAAGAAACTGAGTTAATAAAAAAGGCAAAAAATCAGTTATTTGAATATTTTTCCAAAAAACGAAAAAATTTTGACTTGCCACTTTTAAAAGAAGGAACTCCTTTTCAAATTTCCGTCTGGAACGCTCTTGAAACAATCCCTTACGGCGAAACCCGTTCCTACAAGGACATAGCCGTTGCCATTAATAACGAAAAAGCAGTCCGTGCAGTCGGAATGGCAAACAATCGAAATAAAATCTCAATTTTTATTCCTTGCCATCGTGTAATTGGTATGAATGGAAAGTTAGTCGGATATGGTGGAGGACTCCATATAAAAGAGTTTTTATTGGAACTGGAAGGTATTGAAATAAAATAGCAGATTATATTATAATATGTTTGAATTTTGAAATTTTGAAAGAAGGAATATTAATGAATAATAAAAATTATGGATTAAATTTTAATTTTATAACTTTAAGAGTAAAAAATATCGAAAAAATGAGAGATTATTATTTAAAATTACTAAAAATGAAAGTTTTAAATGATAAAAAAGAAAACGGAAAAAGAGAAATTATATTGGGAACTAAGACAGTTCCTCTTATAAAAATGATTTCTTTTGGAAATGAAGTATTGAAAAACGATAATGAGACAAATGTATTTCATATTGCTTATTTGCTGCCTGAAAGAAAAGATTTAGGAAATTTTTTAAGAAACTGTGCGAAAGAGCTAATCAAATTAGATGGAGTAGGGGATCACAATGTAAGCGAAGCCGTTTATTTGACAGATCCTGAAGGAAATGGTATTGAAGTTTATGCAGATAGAGATTCTAATACTTGGAAATGGGAAAATGGATATGTTATAATGGGAACAGAAACTATAGATTTAGAAGATTTATTGAGGATTTCAGACAATCTTCCTGATTTTGAAATCCCTGAAAATACTAAAATCGGACATGTTCATCTTGAAACATTTAATCTTGAAAATGATAAAGACTTTTATATAAAGGCATTAGGACTTGAAACAGTATCGAAATTACCAAAAGCACATTTTTTATCAACAGGTAAATATCATCATCAATTTGGTATGAATCAATGGAACGGAAAAAGAAAGATTCCTAAAAATGATAATTCTACAGGTGTTGAAGAAATACATCTATCATTAGTTAAAGAAAAATTTGAAAAAACTTTTCCAAATATAAAAGAAAATACAATAACTATTGACACTCCAAACAGAATAAAATTATTTGTATTCAAAGAAACCAAATAAATAGAGTAAAATAGAAGAAATAATATTTTCATTGCTTTTTATTATTTTTTATGTTAAAATTTTATTAACAAAAATAATAAGAAAGGGTGTGAATTTTATGATAACCGTTTCTATAAATGCTCATCCTGACATAGAAGACAAAATAAACAACTATGTTAAGGAAAACAATATCAATTTAAACCAAGTAATGTTAGATTTAATTCTTGAAAAAATCGAAGATGAAGAGGACTACAAATTGGCTGTTGAAGCTTATGAAGAATATAAGTTAAACAAGGAAAAAGCAATTTCATTTGAAGATTTAGTAAAAAAAATGGGATTGGAAAATGAAATATAAAGTTATCATCAGACAAAAAGCTGAAAAACAATTAAATAAGCAAAATTTCGTTAAAGGAAAAATAACTAAATACGAATGTATTTCTTTCGCCATAATTTTTATAATTATAAACTAATCCGTCGGAGCATTTTTCTGTGCTGGCAAAACTGTTTGAGCATAGCGAGTTTTTTGTCAGTACAGAAAAATGTCGTAGACTAGCCATAGGTTGTAGGATTTGCGGCAATGAGCAATCCTACGAAAATAAAAAAGAAAAAACATAGTAATATGAAAAAATATTTATTAATCAAAATATCTAAAAAATAATAAAAAACAATGTAGTTGAATGATTATAAATTAGATATCAAACAACCTTCTTATAAAAATTTATTCTCATTTTTAAACGGGGAATAGTATTAAATAGATAAAAGGGATAAAATTTATATTTAGAATTATTTCTAAATTTATTGGGTTAATTGAGAATTGAAAATATACTCAACCTATTTAAAATTAAACTGATAGAAATTATATAATTTAGAGTTTAAGTAAAATAGTCATAATTTTTGAGTTCTGTTTTAAACTATTTTTACTATAATAAAAACTGTCTTATATTTCTATTTTTAGGGATAAAAGGCAGTTTTATTTTAATATTATTTTATTTAATTTTATACTAAACTCCGTTTAAAAATGCTCCGACGGATTAATGGTTTAGTATTATTTAATTGTACTGTCAGATAAACAAAAAATTCTTTTAAAATCTTTCATTTATTTGTCAGGATAAAAAAAATTTTTTTATGGGTTGTAAATTTTTCAATAAAAAGTTAAAATATAGTATATTTTATAAATTTGAGAAAGGAGGCAGTATTTTATACTGTAAAAAAATCTATGAAAAAAATGGGATTAACAACTAGGATAATGGTTGGACTAGCACTTGGGATTGTATTTGGGCTAATATTAAGTCCTTTTGCAAAAAATCCCTTCGTAAAAGATGTCGTTATTGATTCAGTCCTTACTTTTTTTGGAGGAATGTTTATCAATCTTATGAAAGTTATGATTGTACCGTTAGTTTCTATTTCTCTTGCAATGGGAGCAGCTTCTATTGGAGATATAAAAAAACTTAAAAGAATTGGTACAAAGGTTTTGGGTTTCTATTTTGCAACTACTGCTATTGCTGTAGCAATTGGATTATTTGTAGCAAAAGTTTCTGGAATCGGAATGGGAATGGTTCATGGAGAACTTCCTAAAGGTGAATTTAAAATTGCAGAGCAAGGTAAACTTATTGATATTCTTCTTGATATGATTCCAAAAAACATTATTAATGCAATGTCAGAGGAAAAAATGCTTGCAATTATAGTATTTTTTCTGCTATTAGGAGTTGCAATTTCAGCTTTAGGAGATAAGGTAAAAAATGTAAAAGCCTTACTTGAAGAAGCAAATGAACTTGTGTTAAAAATGGTGGAACTTATAATGGAAGTCGCTCCAATAGGAGTATTCGCACTAATTTCAAAAGTTGTTGCTTCAACAGGTGTGGATGTGCTTGTAAAATTGCTTGGATTTGTGGCTGCGACATTATTTGCATTTGTTATTCATACAGGTGTTTATCAAATAATGTTAGCAACTATGGCAAAAGTAAGCCCATTAAGATTCTTCAAAAAATTCTTTAATGTAATATCAGTTGCATTTTCTACATCCAGCAGCAATGCAACAATCCCAGTAAATATTGAAACTTTAACAGAAAAATTTGGTATATCTGAGGAAATAAGTTCATTCACAATTCCTTTAGGAGCAACTGTAAATATGGACGGTACGGCAATTATGCAAGGTGTTGCTGCAGTATTTATTGCAAATCTTTATAATATTCATTTAGGTCCAACACAATATTTGGGAATTATTTTAACAGCGGTACTGGCTTCTGTTGGTACAGCAGGTGTTCCAGGTGCAGGTATGCTAATGCTTTCGCTTGTATTAAAACAAGCAGGATTACCGCTTGAAGGAATTGGTGTTGTAATCGGTGTTGATAGAATAATAGATATGTTCAGAACAGCAGTAAATATAACAGGAGATGCTGTCTGCACGATGGTTGTAGCTAGAAGTGAAAATGAAATTACAGACCCCCAAAAATTCTATAACTAATTTTGATAGAATTTCTCTAAAATTAGACTGAAAAATAATATTATTTATATAAAATTATTATTTTTAAACAAATTATTCAAAAACTGTCTTTTAATCTTAAAGTAGGACTATTAGACAGTTTTTTATTTCAAATTATTCTTTTCTATTTTTCAACTTACTTATTTCATATAATGAAAGTGCATAAATCTCTGTTATTTTCTCTAAATCTGATAAATCAAGCCACTCATCAGGTAAATGTGCTATATCCTTCTGACCTGGAAAACTTGGGCCATATGCAATAATATTAGGAATTATCTTTGCATAAGTTCCTCCTGTCGTTGTGACAGGTTCCGAATTAAATCCTGTAGCATAATTATATACTTTCTGTAAAGTCTGCACATATTCAGAACTTTTATCATATAAAACTGGATTCCAGTTGGAAATTTCCTCCAGCTCCGTTCCTTCCGTCAAATTACTCCTGATTAGATCCATAAGTTGTTCTTTTTTACATATTGCAGGATAGCTCATTACAAATTCAAAAAAATGTCTATTTTCAGCAATTCCAAATCTGTACCCTCTTAATATCATTTCTCCGAAATCATCATCCTTAAAGTTTATTTTTAATTTTACACCATTATTAGGTGCTGATAAAATATATCCATTTACAAATTCATATAATTTCTCTAAATCTTTCATTTCAGAATATATTCTTACTTTAAGTCTTCCCCTTTCTCCGTATACAACTGGCCATTTACAATCAGGAGTCCAGCCAAAAATAGGGGCTTTTTCCTTTGTCAGATAATGTTTTACACATGCAAATCCTGTTTCTTCATTTGTTCCGAAAACTATTCTTACAGGAACATCAAATTTTATTCCTAATTTTTTCAGAATATGGAGTGCAAAAAGATTTGACAGAATGGGACCCTTATTATCCAGAACACCCCTTCCATATATGCGATTATTTTCTATTTTTCCACCTAATGGAGGATACTTCCACCCTTCACCAAGAGGAACAACATCTACATGTCCAAAAATACCTATATATTCCTCATAATCCCTTATTTCTTCCGGTACATATTCTGCATAACCTATTTTATTATCTATATTCACTGTATTAAATCCCAGTTTTTCTGATATTTCGAGAGCTTTATCCAGTGCCTCAGCAGGACCTTTTCCAAATGGGGAATTTTCTTCAGGTTCCGTCTGAATACTGTAAATTGAAACTAATTCACGTATTTTCTCTATTAATTCAGGCTGTATTTTTTTCACTTCTTCTTTTATTTTCAATATTATTTCCTCATCGGAAATATTCCTGTTTTTATCATATTTTTTATTATCATCCGTATTTTTATCCATTTTCTACCTGCCTTACTTTTCTATCAGAGGTTTTGTTCTTTCATTGATATACTCCTGTAGCCACTCTTCAGTCGCTTCTTCATGTATCATTTCATTGCCTTTTCTTTTTATCCTGTATACTTTTACAGGATTTTTTTCATTTCCTGCGACAAAGGAAAAATTTTCAATATTTGTAGCTACTCCCCATTCTCCTTTATTGTTCATGGCAATTACTGAAATATCTCCCGCTTTTCCTCTTTTTCTTATCAATTTCTTTTCAAAAGTGAAGACAGCCTTTTCACATGCTTTCTGAGGAGAAAGACCACTTTCCATAAGTTTTACTATCTCATATGAAATTATTCCCTTCATTATATCTTCTCCGAGTCCTGTTGCACTTGCTCCTCCAATCTCACTGTCAGCATAGAGTCCTGAACCGATTACAGGTGAATCTCCCACTCTTCCTTTCTTTTTCATGAAAAGTCCGCTTGTAGAAGTTCCTGCAACTATATTTTCTTCTTTATCAAGGCACACCATACCAACCGTATCATGCCCTGAATAAGGTTTTATCTCTATTTCTTTTATATGTGTCATATCCTTCAATCTGTTTCTGTAATGTATTTTTGCCCTTTCTGTAAGCATATTTTTTCTTTCAAAACCTTTTTTATGTGCGTATTTTTCTGCTCCTTCACTTACTAACATGCTATTTTCATTTAAATGACTCAAATCTCTGGCAACAGATATAGGATTAGCAAAATCTTTAATGGCACATACTGCACCAAAATCAAAGCTGCTTCCATCCATGTATGCTGCATCCAATTCGACTTCCATTTCTTCATTTGGAAGTCCACCGTAACCTACAGATTTATAAAAAGGAAAATCTTCAACGTTTTTTATTGCTGTTTCTATTGCTTCTCCCGCTTTTCCATCATTTTTCAGTATTTTTGCAGCTTCTTTGACACCATCATGTGCCATACACCATGTTGCAATTATTCCCCACATCTTCTTACCTCCTCGAGTTTTTTCATCTTATTCACTGTAATTATAGTCTTCCTTCAGTATTCTCTCATATTTTTCAGGAGTCAGATCTTCTATTATCAGTTTCAGCAGTTTCAATGTCGCAATGATATCATCCTTATGTACTACTCCAAGATGAGTATGCATATATCTCATAGGTATGGATAAAGTTGTTGCCGGTATCCCAGTTCCTGACTTATGAATATTTCCTGCATCAGTCCCACCATCTGTAAAACAGCTTAGCTGATAAGGAATATCATTCTTTCTGCACAGATTTTCAATATAAATTAGCAGTCCCCTGTTCATTATGGTCATTGAATCAATAACATTAATGGCTACTCCTTCTCCAAGCTTTATATTGTTTTTATTCAAGGGGGTATCCCCTGCCAAAGTAGTATCTACAGCTATTGCTAAATCAGGAAATACTTTATGTGCTGTTGTTCTTGCACCTCTTAGCCCAACTTCCTCCTGTACTGTTGCCGCGAAAGTAACCTTATTACCTATATTTTCCTTTTTCAGCATATTCATAAGCCATATTCCTGTCGCTACACTTACACGATTATCAAAGGCTTTTCCTGCAAGGTATCCTTCTTCATTCAGCTCTATCATTTCTCCATATGGACATATCATATCTCCTACTTTTATTCCCAGTTCTTCAATCCGTTTTTTACTGCTAACTCCCATATCAATATACAGTTTATCAAGTGGCAGCACCTTTTCTCTTTCCTTTTCTTTTATTGAATGGACTGCAGGTCCTCCAATAACACCATAATATATATCCTTTTTCTCATTTATAACTGCCACTTTCTGATTGAGCAGAACATGCGACCACATATTTCCTACATTCTGAAAATACAGGTACCCCTGCTCATCTATTTCCTTTACGACAAATCCTACTTCGTCCATATGAGTGGCTATCATTATGGAAATACCATCTCCTTCCTTTGTAAAAAGGCAGGAACCAAGGCCATCCTGAGAAAATGGAAGATTTATATGCTTTTTCAATATATTGGCAATATCCTCTTCAAATCCTGAAATTGCATAAGTTTCTGTCAGCTCCTTCAAAACTTCCCATTTTATATCAAAATTCATTTTTCTCACCCTTTAAATCCGAATTTTTCTATTTTTTCAGCAGTCAGTCCCTTAATAAATTCTATAATTACATCACTAAGATTATTTATGTGCTTTACTTTTAACGAATTTAAAAGAGCCTGTTTATGTTTTAAAGGCAATACAAGCACAACTGTCGGAGTTCCCTCCAATGACTTATGGATAAATGAGCCGTCTGTTGCTTCTAATTGAACATGCCCTTCAGGAATATATCCTTTTTTCTTTGCAGCTTCATAAAATTCCTGTTTTAACATTTGATTTGGAAGCATTGACTTATCAAAACTACGAATATATATGGCATTTTCTTTGGGTTCTTTTACATATGCTGCATCAATAACAATAGCTATATCAGGTTTTACAGCAGTCGTTACCGTTATTGCACCACGCTGACCTGTTACCGAATGTGATATTCCGCCTACTGCTACATCAAATGGAAGATTTTCGTTCCCTTCTTCCAGTTTATCCAGAACTGTAAGACCAACCTCAAGCCCTGCCCTGTTAGAAAGATTTTTAGAAAGTATCTCTCCTTCTGGAAGGCATAAAGTTGGAACATCAAGTAAAAAAATATCTCCAATCTGAATTCCCGCTTTTAAAACTTCCTCTTTATTTCCATAGCCTGTATCAAGTAAAAGTTCATTTTTATTCTTTACTATAAACCCTGTATATTCTTCATGTCTTCTATTAAGCACTTTTACTATTCTCTGTTCAAACATATTCTTTTCATAAAGTCCTATTGTTAAAAATTCCATCAATCCGTCTTCTCTGATGTCTGAAATCATTCCTCCACTTTCATCCATGTTGGAACTTATCATTATTTTATATGATGAATCATTTCCTTTTTTAAGACCAAAAACAGAACCAAGTTTGTCCTTTATTATTGAAAGGTTTCTTTTTTTATATTCATTATACAAAAAATCATGTACTTCCTTTTCATCCCCTGAAACTCCATTTAACTGACATAATTCTTTTAGTCTCATATTTACTCCATTTCTTTTGTTTGACAATACAGATTAATTAATAGATAAAACTATCCTCAAAATATTCAATTTATGCTTCTCATATATTTTATTTAAATTTTTGTGATAATTTTTTCCTAGCTATTTATATATATAATCGCTCACTTCAGATAAATTATCCCCATCATAAACCTTCTTAATTACTTTTGCCATATTCTGTAGTGATTCACGTAATCCCACTCCACCTTTTTTTGGCATTTTTATCATTACTAAGTCATTTTTATATTTATCTATTATTTCTTTATTTTCTTCTGAACATACAACTACAGGTTTACAATTTGTTTCCTTCTTTACATGTTCCGCTAAAATGGAAGACATTTCTGCATAGTTGTAATAGTTAAAACATGGTCCACACAAAAGAATATCAGCTTTTACCTTATTTAGAAGACCTGTCATTTTTTCAAGGACAAGCTCCTGATTTTCCTTAAAATAACTATCACTGCAATATGTTGTTGCAAGCACTGTTCCACCTATATTTTTTATATATTCAGAAAACATCATATACGAACCCATTCCACCTTTTTCCAGTGCAAGTTCTACATTAGCTCCTTCTTTTCCACCTGTTCCAGATTGAATCTGATCAAAAAATAATACTATTTTCATTATCTTTCCTCTTTTCTGTCAAAATTCTGCTTTCATTTTTTTGTATTCATTAACAATAATACTTTTTTATAGTAAAACTTGTTTAGAACCAAACTCAAAAGCTATGACTATTTTACTCAAACCATAAATTTATATAATTTTAGCAGTTTAAATTAAAATAGATTTGAGTATATCTTGAATAGTCTTTAATAACAAATAAAACTGCCCCAAAATCAAATTTTATAATTAATTTTGAAACAGCCTTATTCCATATAAATTTATACATTAGAACGAGATATCATCAAGAGAAATATCTTCTAAATCATCTTTCTCATTTTGTTCTACTGGTTGAGTTTCTTCTTTCAAGTACTGTGTGTCAAGCACTTTAAAGAATGGATAGTAAATAAGGCATCCAATTATAACCAGTATTATTTGGAAAATACCTGCAACTATACTTCCTGTAGCCAGCCATCCTGAAAAGAACATTGGTGTTGTCCAAGGTAGTAAAACTCCCGTTGTACGAGGTATAATATTTAACAAAGTGGCAACTGTGGACAAAATCGTATTAACAAGCGGAACCAATAAAAATGGTACTGCAATAATTGGATTTAATACAACTGGAAGTCCAAATATAACCATTTCATTTATACCAAAAATTCCTGGAACTATAGACAATTTACCTAATTTTTTCATACGTTCTGATTTACCTTTAAATATCATAAGCAATACAAGAGATAGTGTACTTCCTCCACCACCAAAGTTACAGAAGAAGTCTCCAAATGGTCCTGCGAATATATTAGGCAAAGGTTGATGTGCATTATATGCAGCTAGGTTTTCAGCAGTCAATGCTAAATGTATAGGATTGAAAATAGTATTTGTAACTGCTGGACCATTTATACCAAAGAACCAGAATAATGTTGACAAAAATTGATAAATAGGCTCAAATATAAGGCTTTGACCAAATCCCATCAAAGGTGCCTGTAATACTTTATAAATAAAATCATGTGCATATCCTTCTTTTGTTAAGAACAAGAACCCAAGTCTTATTATAAAGAATGTAAACATAACAAACATACTTGGAATCAATGCTGCAAATGAATTCATTACCGCAGGCGGCACACCATCTGGCAATTTTATTGTCCATCCTTTATTTTTAATTGCCGTAAATATTGTTACAGAAACCAATGCTGTAATCATTGCTAAAAATAATCCTTTTGTTCCTAAATTCCCTGATGCAAATCCGCTAAAAGCTTTACCTTCCTTGTCTACAAAAAGTGGATGTGTCTGAGGACTTATAATCAGAAATGCAACTAATGAAACTGCAGCTCCCGCAATACCTTCTATTCCTTTTTCTTTACCATAATAATAACCAATACCAATAACCCCAAGAAGAGCTATTATACCAAATGTAGAATTGATAACTGCATCAAGGTGTCCTTCCCATCCTTTTCCCAAAAATTTTGCAATAAATTCTGTATATCCAGGAATTGGAAAATTCCCAATAACTAAAAATATTGAAGCCACTATAATTAACGGTGTACCTACTAAAAATCCATCACGGATTGCTGTTAAAACTTTATTACTGCTTAATTTAGTAGCCAAAGGTCCTAAAACTTTCTCTAATTTATCAAACATCTTCCTTTACCGCCTTTTCTTTTAGTATTTTTATTGCTCTTTTTAAAATACGTTCTCCATCGATTTTTCCATAATCTTCCAAATCAATTACTGCCACAGGAATTCCCTTTGGCTCATATTTTGAAGCTGTTTCTTCAAATTTAAATTTTACTTGAGGTCCAAGCAATATTACATCTGGATGCAATTCTTCAACAATAGCATCTATTTTACCATCAGGAAAAGCTTTTACTTCAACAGGTAAATTATGTTTATCTGCAACTTCCTGCATTTTTTTTGCAACTAAACTTGTAGACATTCCCGCAGCACAAAACAAATATATTCTTTTCATAAAATCCTCCTCCAATTATATATAATTTATAATATTTTTTATTTTTATCTATTATTTGAAGCAGCAATCATTCTAATTGTGTGTCTTACACCTCTTATGGCGATTGACAGTTCCATTATATTTTCATAATTTGCAACTCCTGAATATCCAGCATCTCCAATATGTTGAATATCCACTCCAGCTATTTTATTCATTATTGCTATTTGTCTTATTGTTTCTCTTGTTGAGCTTTCTTGACTTGTTCCTATCGCAGACATTGATAATGCTCCATTTTCCTTAATAAATCTTACAGCCTTTATCATTTCATCTTGAGTAAAGCCAGGTACTGTTCCCACAGCTGGAAGCATAATAACATCTGCACCGCTTTCGATAAATTCTTTTACAACATCTAAATTTGCGACAGGTTCATCAACTCCTGCTGAATGCATTTTTCCTGCTATTACCATTCCACTAAAATATTTTTTAGCCTGTTTTATTCCTTCTGAAATTCGATTGTTTGTAACTCCTGTACCAGGATTTCCTGTAAGACATACAAAGTCAAATCCCATTTCCTCTATTTTTTTTAATGTTGCCTCAGAACACATTCTTCCTTCAGGAATAATCTCTATTTCCTCCATCATATCCGCATTCAAGTCTACAGGCTCAAGATTCAGACCTACTGGTCTACCTGTAAGCTTTTTCAAAAGTTTTATTGGTTCATCACTTTCAGGCAAAGCTGCTATAACAGGATTATACACATCTAATCCATTCAATAATATAAGATCTGCTCCAAATGCTCTTGCTAATTCACTATTTGTAACATCTCCTGTAACGCTTCTTCTTCCTGTAACATTTTCTGAAAGTACTGTTCTTCCTTCACTTGCTTTAATTGCATTCTTTAAATCTTGTCCTGACATTTTACTAAAATCACTAGTAAAACAACTTAATAATCTTTTTCCCATCTTTTGTCCTCCAATTTTAACTCTATCTTTAAATTCTTCTGCTTTTCACTATCGTTATACCCCACATTTTTCATTTTGTCAAAAAAATTTTTAATTATTAATTTAATATTTTTTATATTATTTATTAGTTGATTTTTTCTTTAATTTAAGATATAATTAAAGAAAGACGAATAATTATTTATCTTTTTCGTCTAATTATAATTACTTTATAATAAAAAAATTTTAATATAAAAATTAAACGAAACTTATAAATTTTCTTTCGTCAGTTAGGAGAATAGAATGGATATTTATTTTTCAGAAAAATTTATAAATTTAAAAAATACTATTAATCTTAAATTTTCAAAAAAAATAACAAAAAATGAAAAAAACTTTTTTAAATTATTATTTTTTAGAATTGCATCAGATTCTTCATTTTTAGAAAAAGCTGAAATTAGATTTGAAGAACTGCTTTCCATACTTGAGTTTCCTTCAATTAATAATTTTACCCCATTTTTTAATGCTTTAATGGAAAAACATATATTTTTTTCTACAGATATGCAATTTTCAGGATCCTTTGGAATTATTTCATCTTTTGTTTTATATTCTGATTATTGTCACATATTTTTTACTGAAGAATTCAAAAACTGCTTTTCTCTCAAAAAAAACTTTTTTTCTCTTCTTGAAATTGAAAAATTTATTTTTATGAATGATTCTTTCTCATTCAGTTTTTATAACAGTATTATTAAAAATTTTAAAGATAAGAACGAAGTTACTCTACCAGTTTCATTAGTAAAAACTTACCTAAACGCAAATGATAAATATGAAAGATTTTTTGATTTTGAAAAGTATATTTTAAAAAAAGCTATACTTGATATAAATACTTTTACAGATTTTTCAATTGAATATGAAAAAATAAAAGAACACAAAAAAGCAACAAATAAAATTACTTCAATAAGTTTTTCTATAAATAAATCAAAACAATCCTACAAGCCTTTTGATAATAAAATTTATAAAATGCTGGAACTTATTAAAGAAAAAATTTCCAATCCTGAGGAAATTTACCATCTATTTGTACTTTATGTGTCAAAAAGAGGATATAAATATGTCTATGATAATATAAATTATGCAAAAAATTCTTTTTCTGAAGATTTTGAAAAAAATTTAAAAAAGACTCTTATGCTTAATCTAGCCTCAAACAATCTAAAACTTTTTGTAAATGTATCAAAAACTGTTAAATCACCAATAGTCCTATTTTACACTCTTACAAGGAAACTTAACAAAATTAAGAGACATTATCCAAAAATTGAAGAACTTATGTATAACTTTAAATTAAAAAATATTGATTCTATCAGTTATTTTAACGATAACGACTCTTTTAATTTTTCAAATAAATATATTAGAATCTTTGTAAAATACTATTCTAGCAAAAAATCCATTATTGAAATATATCTTCCAAGCAACATTATTGAAAAAATGAAACTGGAAAATGAAATTTAATATTATACTCAATCCATTTAAAATGGAAATACTAAAAATTATACATTAAACAAAACTTTAATTGATTAAATTAATTAAGAATAAAAATAATAAAAACTGTCCAATATTCCTTTTTTAATAATAAAAAGACAGTTTTTTCTTTTTTTATTTTTAAATTACAGATTATCTATTGATATTTCCGTAAAATCTTTTATAACATACGAAATCCCGTCAATTGATAACAACTTATTGTTCTCAAGAGTCGAGGAAACAGCTATAATTTTTGCAGCATTTGCCCTTTTTGTCGCCTCTATTCCGAGTATTGCATCTTCAAATACTGCACAGTTTTCAATATCCACATTTATATTTTTGGCTGCTTTCAAAAAAATATCTGGTTCTGGCTTTCCTTTAAAACTTCCGTCAGTATAAACAACTTTATTTATATCAAACCATTTGCCCAAATTTAGATGTTCAAAATAAAATTTTACATTGCTTATCGGAGCACCTGTTGCTATAGTTATTGGAATTCTTGCCTCTTTTAACTTATCAAGAAATTCTGGCAACCCTTTTACTAATTTGAACATTTTCTCATCTTTTAGGCACATATCCCGATACATGCTTTCCTTTTCTTCTCCTAATTCTTCAACTTCCCCATCCGACAAAACTCTGTTAAAAAAGTATGAAAGTACAGTTTTATTATTTCCACCATGAATATACTTATGAATTTCTTCATTTGTTATTTCCCTACCAATTTTACCTCTTAAAAATTTTTTCCATACATCTTCCTGTAAAGCACTATCGAAAAGCATTGTTCCATTAAAATCAAATAATATTCCTTTTATTTTCATTTTTCCTCCAAGTAACCAAAAAATATTGATTATTTTAAAAATATTACTTTTAATTTTATTTTTCTCCAATTTCTATCAGAAAGTCTTACCTTAAATTTTATTATAAAATTTGGACTAACAAACTTTGGTATCCTTCCAAAACTAACACTTTTCCATCATTTTCAACATTCTCATAATTATTAATCAGAATATCTCCTAGCTTGATTTCTGTTTCATCAATATTTTTAGCAATTTCACTTAGCTCCACTTTCTGTTTTTTATCAGAAAAATTATTAATGCAAAGAACTTGCTGATTTTCATATTTTCTTACATATGCGATTATTTCATCATTTCCTAATTCTATTGGAATAAATTCCCCAAAAATCAAACAATCTGAATATTTTCCATTTTGCCGTAAATCAATCATTTTTTTATAATGGGAAAAAATTGAATTTTCATTATTTATTTGAGATTCTGCATTAACTTTATCTTGACTTCCTGTCAATTCTATCCATGATTTTACGTTCTCATCTTTTGAAAATCCTGCATTTTTACTGCTATTCCATTGGAAAGGTGTTCTTGAATTGTCACGGCTTCTTTTGTTTACAAAATATAGTGCTTCTTCAGGCGAAAATCCTTCTCCCAATGCTCGTTGATACTGATCTTTACTGGCAATATCATCAAACTGTGCTATATCAGTTCTCTCAAAATTGTCCATTCCTATTTCCTGCCCTTGATAAATAAACGGTGTCCCACGTAAAAAGAAAAACAATGTCGCAAGTAATTTTGCATTTATTTCATTTGCTTTTTTCCCTAAAAATTTATTTAAACTTCTTGGCAAATCGTGATTTTCTAAAAATGGTGCTCCCCATCCATATTTCTGCTGTGTCAACTGGCTTTCAAAAATTTTCTTTCTTAATTCGTTAATTTTTACATCCTGCACTGAATAGTAAAAACCTTCTTTCGCCATATCCAAATCAGAATAGCTGAAATCAAAAATCATTGAAAAAAATCCATCTTCACCAATAAAATCATTATATCTTTCATATTCCAGCAAAGGCGTTTCAGCTACAGTCATGCAGTTATACTTCTTAAATGTTTTTTCTGCCAGCTCTCCTAAAAATTCCTCAATTCCTGGCTGATTTAACGTATATTTTATGCTAAATGCAAAACCATCCGCTCCATCAACAGGCAAGTCTAGATAATCTTTGTCTTTTTTTATTGAATTTATAGCGTCTACCCTGAAACCAGCAATTCCTTTTTCTAGCCAGTAATTTACCATTTTATAAAGTTCTTCCCTGACTTCAGGATTTTCCCAGTTTAAGTCAGGCTGTTTCTTTGAAAATAAATGTAAATAATACATTTCATTCCCATTTTCATCAGTTTCCCCCTCAACCTTTTCCCAAGCAGAACCTCCAAAATGGCTTCTCCAATTTGTTGGTGGCAGTCCATTTTTTCCTCTTTTAAAAATATAATAATTTCTATACTTACTTTCAGGATTTCTTAATGCTTCCAAAAACCACTCATGCTCATCTGAAGTATGATTAATTACTAAATCTAAAATTATCTTTATTCCTCTTTTTTCCGCCTCTACAATTAATCTTTCCAAATCTTCTTTTGTTCCAAATTCAGGATTTATATCATAATAATCAGAAATATCGTATCCATTGTCATCCATTGGCGACTTATACACAGGACAAATCCAAATAAGAGTTATCCCCAGTTCTTTTAGATAGTCCAATTTTTCAGTAATTCCGTTCAAATCTCCAATTCCATCATTGTTGCTATCATAAAAACTTCTTGGATATATTTGATATCCAACTTCTTTTTTCCACCATTTTTTATCTAATTTTTTTGTATCCATATTTTCTCCTTTTTCAGAATTATTTTATATTATCAATAAAAAGATTATCTCACAAGTTAAGAATAATTCATAAATAAATTTTAAACTTTTGAGATAATCCTATAAATTAAGTATATTTGTTAATTATTTCAACACTGGCCAGAAGTCTTTATTTGCTTCAATTAAGTCATCCAATATTGCTTTTGCAACAGAGGCACTTGGTACTGTTCTTGACAACGTGATTGCTTGCCATAATTTTTGGTATGAACCTTCAATCCATGCTTCTACTGTTAATTTTTCAACAGAAACTTGCTGTTCCATAAGTCCTTTCTGGAATTGAGGAATTTTCCCCTGAACTATTTTTTCAGGCCCATTTGAACCCACTAGACAAGGTACTTCAACCATTGCAGTTGGATCAAAGTTTGAGATTGCTCCATCATTTTCTACTATTAATAACATTCTTTCTTTTGTATCGTAAGCGATTGCTCTTGCCAAGTCAACTATATATGAAGCGTGATCGTCAACGTGTAGTTTGCTATCTTTTGCTGTTCCTTTTTCAGCGATTGCTCTACATTCTCCAAATACAAATTTTTCTCTTCCTTCCATTACTTCATTTGCTCTTGTGTGATTAGGGTCTGAGTGTTCTACTACGTAATCAGGGAAGAAGTAGTATTTTAAGTAAGTGTTTGGCATTGTTGTAGGATCAATTGCAAATACATCTCTTGCTTTTGTGAATGTGTCATTCCAGCTTGCTTCTGTATTTTCTCCTTCAATTTCTACATTATATCCAATTTTTGCCACTTTTTCTCTTAACGCAGGCATTAAATCGTTTCCTTCTTTATCTCTAATGTCTGTCCACCATCCAAAGTGATTTAATCCAAAGTATCTAATTACCATATCTTTTCTTGATTTAAGCCCAAGCATTTCAGCCATTCTTATTTCAATTCCGATTGGCATGTCACAAATATTTAATATTTTAGAATTTGGACGTAATCTTCTAGTTGCTTCTGCTACAATTGCCGCAGGATTTGAATAGTTTAACATCCATGCATTTGGTGAATATTTTTCCATATAATCAACTAGCTCGATAACTCCACCAATTGAACGCATTCCATAAGAAATTCCTCCAGGTCCGCAAGTTTCTTGTCCTAATACTCCGTGTCTTAAAGGTATTTTTTCATCTTTTTCACGCATTGCATATTTTCCAACTCTTATATGCGCCATAACAAAGTCAATATCAGTAAACGCAGTTTCAGGATCTGTTGTATAAACAAAGTTAATATCAGGTGCTTTTTCCTTTATAATAATGTCACAAGCCTTTGCTATAACTTCCTGTCTTTCTGCATCATTATCGTAAAATTTTATCTGTCTAATCGGAAATTTATCTAAATTTTCAAGTAACATCAACACAATTCCTGGAGTAAATGTACTCCCACCACCAGCTACTGCAATTGAAAATTTCTTCATAAATAATCATCTCCATTTCTATTTTTATTAATTTTTATTTCCTATTTACATCATTATAATAACATACTTTTTTAAAAAAGTCAATACTTTTATATAAATCTTTTTGAATATTTTTAAAGAATTATATAAATCTTTTTTATTTTTGTTGATATTTACTCTTATTTAGTGTATAATTACAATAGTAGTATTGATACTTATAGTAAATCTAATTTATATAATAGCAAAAACTTAAGTTATATCTGTGTCTAATTTATATATTTTCTCCAAATCGGATTAACTATGATTTCAAAAATTACAATTATTCTACTTAAATCTTAACTTTATTCAATTATCAGCTTAGCGTTCAAAAGATTTAAGTATATATAAAATATTCTATGAAAGGTTTGTATAAATGAATGAAAAAATATGAAAAAGTATATCACGATATTAAAGAACAAATTAAAAATGGAACTCTGAAATCAGGAGATTTTTTAAAAAAAGAAGATGACTTAGCAATAGACTATAATTTTTCCAAACTTACTGTAAGAAAAGCACTTTCTATGTTAGAAAGAGAAGGCCTTATACAGAAAGTAAAAGGGAAAAAATCAATTGTGCTAGAGAAAAAAAATCTAGAAAACATCTCGATAACTTCCATTCAGACTGTACAAGAAATTAGCAAACTTCAAAATATCAATCTTGAAACTAACTTAATTAGTTTATATATTGTTCAAGGAGTAGAAAAGTTGATGGAGGAATTTCAAGTATCTGAAAGTGCTGATTTTTACAAAGTTGTACGTACTAATTCGTTAGATGGCGAAATTTTAAATTATTCTACCAGTTTTTTTGACAGAAGAATCGTACCTTTTCTAAACGAAGAAATAGCAAAAAAATCAATATATGAGTATCTAGAAAACGAACTTAAGTTAAAAATAGCTTATTCACGTAGAGATATTAGTTTTAGAAAAATTACTTCTGAAGAACAGAAATATCTTAAGCTAGAGGATATAAATATGGTTGTTGTTATTGAAACTCACGCTTACCTTTCAAATGGCACACTGTTTCAATATGAAACAATTATTCACCATCCTGAAAAATTTACTTTTAGTGCTATTGCAAAAAGATAATTTGATTTTAAATAAATATAGGAAAAAAGGCTATCTCAAAATTTAAAAATATGAAACCTATATTTCAATTTTTTGAGATAGCCCTGCCATATATTATATTTTGATTTTACATAAAAAATTTTACACACCAGATTTACAATTTCTCTCATAACTTCACTAAATTCTGTTGTTTTATCACTTATCTTTAAAATTTTGTATATTTAATTACTAATAAAAGAATATATATCCTATAACATAAAAACAAAAAATTTATTAATATATTTGTTTTATTCTTTGTTCTGAAATATGCTTTTAAAAAAATTATAAAACATAATATTGAATATATCAAAAATAAAATTAACATTTTATTATTTATGAAAAAATTATTTCTTATAAATTCAAGTTTTCCAAATCTTGCTGAAAACGAAAATAAAAAGAATAAATAGATATAATAATCCCAAATTATACTTGATTCTTCAAATTTTGTATTTAAATTATTTTCTTTTATCTTTTTATACTTTAAATAATTTAATAAAATGTAAACTAAATAAATTATAATTCCAATAAATATTATGCCTAGCATGTTTCTAAACAATATTTTTTTTGAAAATCCAAAAAATAACGACATATATTCAATTGAACTTGAAGCAAAGCATACAAATAAAATCTCTAAAAAGTCACCTATAAAAAGGGTCTGAATTAGTTCAAACAGTATTTTTCTTTCACGAGTAAATTTTTTTGCAAAGATATTAAATGCTGCTCCTGTTGAAATTTCTATATCCTTACAAATTTTCTTCATTTTTTGCTTTGTTTCTTTATCTATTCTAAAATTAGCAGCAACTTTTCCCATATAACATCAATTCCTTTTATTTGATATATTTATTGTATCACTTAAAACTATTTTGTCAATATTTAAATCGATACGAAATAAATCTTTCTTTTTCTCTAGATAAACTATAACTTACAACATGAGGAAGATATATTTTTGCATATTTTTCCGTCATAAAATATTTTTGTATGAAGCAATCGCCTACTTTCTTTACCCACACATATTATAAATTCTAAATATAAAAAGAAAGAACTTTCTAAGATCTATATAACTTTTGAAAATTCTTTCTTAATTTTTTTATAAGATTTAAATTTAATTATTTATCAAATTTTATTTTTATCCTTTTTTCATCATTTCTTCGATTCTTTCTCTTACTTGAGGTACTGACAATCCGATGATTACTTGAATAGCTGATCCTTTTCTAACTACACCATGAGCTCCTGCTGCTTTAAATGCTGCATCTGGCGATAATTTACTTGGATCTTTTACACTTACTCTAAGTCTAGTCGCACAGTTATTAAGTTCTTCGATATTTTCTCTTCCACCTAATGCTTCAAGAATGATTGCACCTTTTTGAGCATATTCATCTCCACCAGCTATGGCTGCCGAACCTTGTGCTCCACCTTCACCGTGTTTAGCTTTATAATCAGCTTTAGTATAAAGTTTCATTTCTTCGTCTTCTTCTTCTCTACCTGGAGTTTTCAAATTCATTTTTTGAATTAAGAATTTAAATACAAAGAAGTATATTACTGTGAATATTAATCCTATTATTATTTGAGTAATTACTGTTCCAGAGTGATTTTTAAACATTGGAACCCAGTTTAGGAATAAGAAGTCAAGAAGTCCTCCACCCATATTTCCAACTACTCCAAAAGCATACATTGTTGCTGCCATTGTTGCCGCTAAAACAGCATGAACTGCAAATAATACTGGAGCTATAAATAAGAATGTGAATTCTAATGGTTCAGTTATACCTGAAACTACTGCTGTAAATACTATTGGTATCAATAATGCTGCTACAGTTTTCTTTTTCTCAGGTTTAGCAGTAGCATACATAGCAAGAGCTATTCCTATTGCACCAAATATTTTTGAGTTTCCATGTAGAGCAAATCCTCCTTGCGGAAATAAAGATTTCAATGATTGAGTACTTTGAGCAAATTCTTTTATATGTTCAACCCAGTAAACTTGGATTCCTCCAGGAACTGCTGCTGGTCCAAATATAAACGGTGTATAAACAAAGTGATGTAATCCAGTTGGAATTAATATTCTTTCTAAGAATGTGTAAATCCATACTCCAAATATTCCTGAAGCTTTCATAAATCCTTGCATTGCACCAATTCCCAATTGAACTTTAGGCCAAATTAGAACTGTTAAGAATGCACAAGGGATTAAAACTACAAACCCTACCATGTATACGAATACTGATCCTTGGAATACTCCTAAGAAATCAGGCAATTTCTTGTCAAAATATTTATTATGCAAATATACTACTAACGCTGCTATTAAAATACCACCAAATAAATTTGTATCTAATGTTGGAACTCCACCTATCGCAGAATATCCTGTTACTTTATTAGCTATTTGTTCAGCTGCATCTATTTTATAAAATACTTTCAATATTGCTGCTACAAAATAATTAAATGTTGTGTATAATGCGAATGTTTCCATACATGCTCTTGCATTTGTCTTTGTTGCTAAACTGATTGGCAGTCCTATAGCAAATAATATAGGCATTTGTCTAAATACTGTCCAACCACCTTCTTGTACTACATACCAAAAGCTATGCCACATTGTCCCTTCTTCAGCAATACTTCCCATAACTTGTGTATTAGTAAATACAGAAGACAATCCTACGACTATCCCAGTGAATGCAAACAATAGAACTGGTGCCATCATCGCTCCACCGAATCGTTGAATTTTTTTCATCATAGTTGAATACCTCCTAAAAATTTTTATATATTTGATTTATTTTTTCCTTATTTTAAATATACCACACTTTTTTAAATTGTCAATACATTTACGTATATCTTTTTTCAAATTTTTTTGCAAAAAAATAATCGCTGTATAAAAAAACAACGATTATTACTGGGTTTATGCATACATTTAGAATTATAAATTCATTTTAAAATTATTATTTTTTCATTTAAATTTAAATTTCTATTTCCACTTCTACACCAAAGTGATCTGATACTACACCTTTATTTTTTCCATTAAAGATAACTTTGCTTTCTTTTACTTTGATTTCCTTAGTACAAAATATGTAGTCTATTCTCTTTTTCGATTTATCTTGAGCCCATCCATGTATTCCTTTATCTACTGTCACACCACTGTCTTTTTTTTCAGCAAGTGTATATGTATCAAATAAGCCTTGATTTAAAATTTTTTGATAATCTTCAGGATTCCCATTGGCATCTGTATTAAAATCACCCATTAATATTTTTAAATTATCAGTTTTAGATCTGTTCAAAATATTTCTTAAATTTTCTCCCATATCTTCAGTTTCACAATTTGGTAAATTCATGTGACAGCTGTAAAATTCAACATCCTGTCCATTATAATTAATAGTGATACTAACTATTCTTCTTGCTGATATTGTTCTTACTGACTGTGCAAAAGTACAGTAAAATTCATCTTCATCTTTGATTTTATGCCTTGTTATTATTGCCACGCCTTCATTATATTTACTAAATCCAATATGTGAATTACTCCAATGGTAATAATAGTCAGTATCTGTATATTCCTGTAATTTTTCCAAAAGAACCCATCCATAGTTTTCCTGTCTTATATCATCAAAAATCACAGGATTATTCATAAGCTGATTCACTTCCTGCATTGCTATTACATCATATTGCTTTTCAGCTATATCTTTTGCTAAAATATCAATTTTTTCCATTTGATTTTCTTCTAACCATGCGTGTACATTTATTGTTAATAATTTCATAAATTGTAACCTTTCTTTCTATTTTTATTATTAAATTTATTCCTCTTCCAGATAACTATTTACTAAGTCATCACATTTTTTTCTGTTTATTGTCATTAATTCAAAAATTTTGTCCCTATTTTGCTTTAATTCTTCTAAATTGACTTTTTCCTTAGTTTTAAAAACATATCCCAAAATATCCAAATTACATTTTCTTCTTAAAATTGTTTCGTTGGAAACTAATTTTGAAATACCGTTTATTTCCTGTTTTTTCTTAATTATTTCAACTAATTCCTTATAATTTTCAGGCTTTATTTTTTCGCTTCCTTTTTCAAAAAAGTGCTGTGATTGAACAAATAATATATTATTTTTGTTTTCTTTTTTTTCATTGAATATTATCACTTGATTTTTTAATGTGTTGTTAAAAGGAATTGCGACTACATATTCTATTTTATCAGATTTTATAAAATCTTCCATTTCTTCATTTTTTAATAAGTAAAAAGCATCTTTTTCTATCATTCCCTTTTTACTTTCCTTTAAAAAACTGTATAAGAATTTACTAATATCTAAATTTTTTGTCAAAATTACTGCTGAATCCTTATTAGAAGAAGAATTTTTTAATGAATATAAAATTTCAGTAATTGTATTTTTTTCAATATCTTTCATTTTTTCACGATAAAAATTATTTTCTTCAAAAAAATCAACACTGTATAATATTTCATTATTATTTATTTCTAAAATATCCAGCGATAATTGATTAACGCTTTCATCACGTGTAATTGGTAAATTAATTACGTTATCGATATAGTTTTGTGTAATTTTTGCATATTTTCCTCTTAAAATATTCAGTTTTAATTCCATTTCCATTTCTGACAAGCTTTCAATAAATACCTGTTTATCTGGATGTTCTTCTATAAAGTCATATATCTCATTAAATATAGGTATTCTACTTGATAAATTTTTCATATTTTCCAAATACGTGCCATTCAAGTCATATTCAAATCCAAAATTATTTAAGTATTCCAGAAATAAATAATTATCGTCTCTTAAATCTTCCAACTCTTCATAAACAACCTTGCTTACACAAATAATATATAAAAGTAGAGACATTTTCAAAATCTGTAATTTTTTCTGATTTTTATTGTTTTCCAACTCATCTGTTACAAGTTCAAAGAATTTATTCTTCATTTATTATCACCTTATTTTTCGCTAGAATTTTTTCTTCGATATATTTTTTCTTTATTTTCAGATATTCTCTTGTATTTTCTTCCTCTTTTTCAAAACTTGTTATTATTTCAACCATTCTGTCCTGTTCTTTCCTATCAGGCAAGTCTATATCAAGCTCAACAATATCAGTCTTATTCACAGCTCTGACAGCACTCATAGTTTTATATTTCTTTTCAAAATAAAGTAGCAGTAGTTCTGTCTTTAAAAGCCATTGTAAATATTTAGGATTTATTTTGTCGTTTGCCCGCAAGATGAAGTAAAGTGTTGCAGGAAGTACATTTTCATATTCCTCGTCAACATATACAACTTCTATTTTACTCCCCTTTGCCTGAAACAGCACATCGTTCTTTTTTACAAAGTATTTTTCATTTATTTTATTTTTTCCATTTCTATATCTTTCAGGAACTTCCGCATTTTCGAAGCTTTCTATCTTACCATTATTTACAAGCGTCGGATTTAACAAAAGATAACCTGTTTCCGAATCGGCTGTTTTTACATTTAATGGTGCTATTATATCTACATTATCTCCTAATTTCATATTTTCACTTCCCTTTCCTTGTAAATATTATACCATAAAAAAATGTGGAATACCATATAATAACCTTTTATATATATAAAACATTTTAATTTTAATTTAAATCTTATTTTATTCACTAATTTTTACTTTCAATATCACTTCTAAATTTTGTAAAGCATCCTCCATTACTTTTAAGCTGCTTATCTTCTTCCATATGCTTTTTATCCTTGTAAATCATTATATCTTCAGGATTCTCAACAAATAAAGTAGTTCCCGCCGCTTTTATTTTAGTATTGCATTTAAATTTGAATATCCTGTCCTTAACTCCTTTTTTCAAGAGAATGTCATATCTTTTTTTAGGAAACTTTTCGATAACTAAAAAGTCATAATCTCCTGAACCACTGCTTCCCTTTATCCCTGCCTTTTCCAAGTATTCATCTTTTTTAGTGTTGTAGTATAAATTATTATCAGTAACATAAAAACTCATATTTTTGTCAAGTGAGATTGTTTTCTCCGTTTTTCCGTCCAAAACTATATTTCCATCATCCACTGCCGTACTTTGCGATGTTTCCGTATTTAACATAATTAAATAAATTATTGCACAAAACATTATTGCAATAATTATGAAAATAATTATATTCTGATTTTGTCCATTTGATTTTTTTTTCTTAATTGGATGCACTACTTTTCGTTTTTTTAATGATTCTTTTTCTGTTTTCTTGTTTTCAATCCATATCTGTCTTGTTTCCTGCAGCTTTTCCTCAAGAACTTCAATCGAATCATTTTCAGGCCAGTATAACTTTGCATCATTTAAGTATTTTTGAGCTTCTTCAAATCTGAATGCCTTTATCGCTCTCAATGCTTCAATACACAAATTTTCAGATTTTTCAGCATATCTATCTTCTTTTTCTGTTTTCTGTCCTGAGTTATTATTTTGCTTATATTCTTTCATTCCGCTTGATTTTTTATAGACAGTATACGGTATTTTTTTCTCCTTGCAAAATCCTATAAAAATACTTTTTGCTTCTTCTTTATTTTCCACAATTTTCTGTATTTCGTTAATAAATTCTTCAGATGGAATTTTATCATCTGTCAAATTGTAAATTTGTTCTGCTCTATCAAGTATTTTTAATACTTTTAAATACTGGAGATATTTTAAGTATTCATCATATTTCTTTAATTTATCTTCACTTTTTAATATTATTTCACATGCACTGTATAATTTTTTCTTGGCAGAAGTTTCGTTATCAAACTTTATCAGATTTTTTCTTTTTTCATCAATTTGTTTTTGAGTCAATGTCTTTATATCCAGTCCTTCAGAAGCTAAAAATTCGTACAAATTCATTTTACCTAAAATTTCGAGATATTTTTCAAATACCAAAAATTCAAAAAATTCATCTTGATTTTTATTAATATTTTCATAAAAATTTTTGTACAACTTTTGGTTATATTCACTAGGTAAAATTTTTCTTCCACTGATTTTTATTCTCTCTATTACTAGACTTTCCTGTCGTTGTGTTCTTTTGGCAATTTCTTTTACAATTTCTTCTTTAATCTCTGTATTTTTTATGTATTTCAGAAAATTATCTATCGGATTGAATAGCTTTTTCTGGGCATCTTTTATCAGTTCTTCTCTTCTAGCTTCATTCAGCATTTCTTGCCTTATAATCCCAGTTTTTGCCAGATTACTGTATTTTCTGTATTTTTTACCATCAAAAGGGTCACTTTCCTTTGACAACCAGTATCTTTTTTTTTCTTCTATTCTTGCTTCTATTTTCTTTTCGTCTTTTTCAGGAACTGGATAATATTCAAGCCCAAGTATTATATACCAATTGTTTATTATTCGACTATCTTCTGCCATTTTTGACTACTTTTCCTCCTTTACATCAAATTTTTTTTCAACTAAAATTATTCTTATATTTTTAAAGTACTGCAATTCCTTGTGATTTATTTGTCAATTTTTCTAATTTTTCCTTAGATATTACGCTTTTTGTTTCTAATTTTACATTTACTTCCTTGTTTCCAGACTTATCTCTTCCTCTTATTTCCAAAATCCCTTCTTTATCAAGCTTAAGAGTTATTTCTACTAGAGAGCCTGCTGGAAGGTTTTCAGGCAATTCCAATATTGCATTACCTATTTTTAAGTCCTCATCTACATCAAAATATTTATCCATATAATCGTTTTCATAAATTTCTATATCAACTGTCTCCTGATTATCATTAAGCATCGTAAAATTTCCAGAAACTTCTAAAATTTCACTTGGCATAGGCTCATTTTTTACAATCATATTAAAACAGCTCTTAACTCCATCTTTATTTTCAACTTTTACTGCAAAGCTCTTTGTTGTTGCAATGACAATTTCCCTTTTATTTCCACCTATTCCCATCATTTCAGGAGAGAATGTCAAATCTTCCTTGTAATCCTTTGCTCTCAATTCCTTTTCATCTCCATTAACCATTACTGTTACTTCCTTGTCAGATTCAAAATCCTGCCCTGCAAGACTCTTCTGGTTATTCACATAAACATTTACAGCGTGAATTGCCGCTCCTTTTGCAACAGCTTCATCTAGCTCAAGGATTTTTATTTCTATTCCTCCAAAGTTTTCTGTCAATGCCCTTTTTATCTGTGGCATTCTTGTAGAGCCACCTACAAGAAGTATTTCATCTATTTTTTCATATCCTTTTCTTTTTGCTACATCAATTACTTCTTTCGTTTTTTTCAAAGTTTCATTTAGCAATGTAGAAGTTATCTCTTCAAATTCATCTCTAGTTATAGAAACTTTTTCCCTGTTTCCCATAACTTCCAGCAAATCTCCAGCCTGGCTTCGTGAAGTTAGTTGTTTTTTTGTCTTTTCTGCCTTCAATCGCAAATACTGTCTGTATTATATCACATTCACTATCAAATTTCATTAATTTTTTTATAAGATATATCTGTAATCTTTTAAATATAATCACTTGAAATCAATTTTAATTCCTTAATAATTTTACATTTACGTATATGTTGACTTTTGGCATAAAATATTTTTTATTTAATTGATTTTAATTTTATATAATTTTAGCACTGTAAAATCAAGTTTCATAAAATAAAAAATAAATATTTCGTATACTATTTGTATACTACTAGAAAATAATTACAGCAATTTATTTAAATGGGAAGCAAAAAAATAGGGTAGCTATTAATTTGGCTACCCAAAATTTTACAAAAATGATTTTACAGGTTTTTTCTTGTTTTCCCTTATAGCTTCATCGGTTTCTTCAAAAGTTCCAAATCTGTCAAATCCGACAGTTATCATTAAAGCGATGAAGTTTGTGCCTATCAGGAGTATCAAATCTTCCGTCTTCGACCTTTCTTCTATGGAATCAAATATTTCTTTGTTGCTTTCGTTCTTCAGCTTGCTCCGTAGCAGGTTTAAATTCTGCCTTCTTTGGTATCCTCTTAATTCCAATGTAATTGCTGAATTTAAAAATATCAGCGCAAACATTACAATCGCAAACTTCCTACTTCTGTGATACATCTTCATCTTTATCATCCCTTTTCTTGACAAATCCGAGCTTTTCCAGCAGAAGTTCCAGGAATCCTTTGCTGATTCCGTATCTTTTCTGATTTATTGTTTCCATCATAGCTTCTCCGAAAAACCCCAAGACAGGGCTCCACGGATACAGGAATCCGGCATTGAAATGCCCCACCACTTTATTAAGCGACAGGGCAATAGCCATTGTCATTCCAGCAACGGCTATTCTTTTTATGTACGGTTTTACTGGCTGGTTGTCTATCATTTTCTGTGCAACCACGCCAAAGAGTACACCGCTGAAAAATAGTATGAGGAAAAGCCCGTGATTGTCTATTATTACTTTTAAATCCTCTATCATTGGTTATGCTCCTTATATCCCTACTGCTGTTTTTTCTTCCCCAAGTATTCTGTGTACTATTTCATCTACATTTATGGTTTTTTCAAGCGCCTCAGCACCCTTTAACAATAAATCTTCAGTGAATCTCTCAATGTCATCAGGAATATACGGATTGTTTATCTCCTGTGATTTCTTTACAAAATCCTTAAACTTCCCAAAAAAGTTGTTTTTAACAGCTTCCAGTTTTTCTGTCCCTTTTTTAGCCCCAAAGATTATTTCCTTTTCCAGTATTTCTTTTCTAGTGAAATCCACTAACATTCCTATCAAAATTACTTGTAATTGTTTATCCATTTTTATCTCTCCCTTTTTCTTATTTTATTAATACCGTTTCTAATGTGGCTAGCAGGCTCTAAAATCAATTTTACCTTGCCAGCCAACCTATTTATCCAAAATCATTTTTAACGTTCAAATTCAGCTTGTATCCAAGCCATTTGCACATTACTTCAGTTCAAAATGTGGCGTGTCTTTCATTTTCCAGTTTCCGCCCCATTCAATATTCACATTTTTGGATTTTGCTACTTCCAAGATGTGATCTGCAATCAATTTTAATTTTTTCTCATCATACCCTTCTTCTGATGTGAATTTTCTGTATACACCGTTCTCAATAACTCCACAAAGGAAAATATCGACAGCATGCCCAAATCCATCAGACTTGATTTGATGATTAGATTTTGCTCTTTTTCCATCACAATTTGTTACAATTCTACCTGGCTTACTTCTTCCGATTTGATACAGAGCAAATTGCTCTTCTGCTGTTCTTGCTCCGTCAGTTATTCTAAAATCATAAGGGCTATTTTCAATTGCAGCTTTCATAACTTCAACCAGCTTTGGATGTACTTTTTCCATTTTGTCCAGACTTGCTTGGCTGAAAGAATATGTTTTGTTCTCTGTTACTACATTTTCCTTATCCCAGTCTCTCAAATATTCCTCCTTTCTCTGAACCCTGTTCAGCCATCCTGTCAAGAATCCTTCCTGTGTCCTGTCAGCTTCAACTTTTCCTTTGTAATAAATTCTCTGCAAGTTGTGATAAACTTCCAAAAATTTATCGGAATCCACTGAATTTAATGCTTCCAATGTTTTGCTTCCGATTATTCCGTCCACATCAAGATTTGCGTTTGTCAATTGGTTTATAGCAATCTGTACGTTTTTTGTTCCATTTCTGCCACTATTTACTGCCCAGTCGCATATAGATAGTGCCACTTTATCATTTGCGACTTTATCCAGCTTGTTTCCTAAGTAATATTTTTTCAGATATATATTTTTTGCAAAATCTATTGTTAAATCCTGCATATTTCCTTTATATCCAAACTCCCTTGCTTCTTCTTCAATTATTCCAAATTTAGTTTTACCTCCTTTATCATTTTTATCATCTGAATAACCTCCTTCGACTCTTAGCAAATAGTCGAATATTCTTTCAAATCTGTCCATACTAAATCACTTCCTTTTTCTCATTTTTCTTTATATCTTTTTCCACTGTTTCAGTTATTAAAACAATATTATCCCCTTCAATCATGGCATCTGTTACTTTCAATACTTTCCCCTGCTCCATGATTTCAGTTCCGATTAAATTCCTTATTTCCATTTTCATTCCACCTTTCTTCCTAACAGTTCCATATCCTTTAAATATTTGTATAGCTTTGCAGGGCTAAATTGATTAGCCTTTAATGTCTTTAAATTGTACGTTAGGCTCTCGTCTAATCCCTTGTTAATCAGATGTAAGCACAGCTCCGAACAGAAATATCTGTCCTTATGCTCAATTCCCAGCTCTAGCAACTGGCTGAAAAATATAGCTCCGTAATCATAGCCCTTGCCCTTTAGCTTTTTAAACTCTTCTAGCACAACTGGAATTTCAATGTGGCTATCCAGTTCAAAAATATCCATGTTATCCTTATAGACAAAAGGCTTTATCCTTACGCCACCAGGATTTGACAAATATACATAGTCATTGTAAATGAATTCGCAATGGCTATATTTACCTAGTGTTCTTAAAGTTATCAGAAATCCTATGACACTTTTTGGCTTGTGGAAACAAATATAAAGTTTATCTTTTTCTAACTGCATAAATACCTCCTATCCTTGCTTTATTTCGCTTTCAAACAATTTATTGTATTCAGTTTCAGCATTAAATGTTTTCAGCTCCTCAACAGTTTTATTTTCCAAGCTGTGTGACAGAGTTGTCTCAGCAACCATTGAGGCTGTCGTATGCTTTCTCATTATTTCAGACATTTCTATAAATTTCTGAACGCTTACATTTACATACTTTTCAGAGCCGTCCTCGGTATAGAATTTCCAGTTGCTGTACTCTGTTGACATTAAGTCAGTCATAACTTGTGCAAAGTCCAGTTTCTGACCTTTGGAAATTTTTCCCATAAGCCCAAGGATAAACCTTAGAACCAACGAGAACAATATTTTCGTAATATTGCTTTGGTCAATAGTCCTATTGTGTTGCAAATATTTGGTCCTTTTCACTTCAAATTCAAAAGGTTTTTTCTCTCTCTCGATTCTCAGTTCGTAAAGCTCCTGCCTTAATTTCTCAATCTTTTCTTCTTTTCTGTATTTGATTTCGTTATTTTCAATATACTCATATTCAGACAGCTGAGCTACTTTGATTTTTCCATTCTCAATCAATTCGTTTTCAGCTAAAGTGTATTTTCCTGCCCTATACAGCTCCTCTTTTGTCGCCTCTCTTAATTTCCCATTATCCAAGGCTGGATTTTCGTATTCTTTTTCATCCCAGATGTGCTTTTCCGAATCCCAGTCCGGATAAAACAGATTAGGGTTAATTTTAAAGTCTTCAAGGCTTGTTATTATTGGTCTCGCTATTATTTCGAGACTTTTTTTGTTATAGATTACAACATTCATTTATATTTTCCTCCTTATTTTTTATACTTGCTATTTCCACTTTCCGATAGCCAAGTAAGACGCAGAAACTTCTCCGGGAGCGTTTGTCCGAGCTTTAAACGTTGTTCCGCTTGTAGTTTCTCCTGAAGCTATATATGCTCCACCATTTACTGTAAGTATCAAAGAAGTAATCCCACCCATATTTATTCCGTAATTGTTTATGCGACCCGATGGGCTTGCTATACAAGTTCCGAATCCTAGAACGATGCCGTTTGAAAATTTAAGGTAGTTGTTCCCAACTTCCAATAACCCTTCCACTTTGTCCGAAAGTGGTTTATTGCTTATCGCCCTGAATTTCGTAACATCATTATATGTTAAGTTTGTGTTCTCTGTGCACTCATAATAGAACTTGGTGACGTTGTCGTAGTAAAATTTCCCTTTTACTTTGTTTCCTGTGTCCTGAATATTTCCGCCGAATTCCATTCCTATTATTTTTGATAGTGCCTGTATTTCCAAATATTTTCTGTCTGCTGACTCTCTTGTCAAATATGTTAGCGAATTGTCTATCGTTACATTTATAGTTGCAGCCTGATCTATTACAATGATACATTTTTCAATAATATCAATTGCATTTTTCCCATTGTAAACTGGGATATAGTCACCATCCGTCCCTTTATTGTATGCATATAAGATTTCTGTTCCTGAATCATCTTGGGCATATATTCCCATTTCAGAAATTTTATAAGAGTTTGCTATCGCACTTGCTCCACTTCCAGTTTTGTTGGAAACGACAAATGTAAATTCCACGTTCCCGTTATCTTTTCTCTCGTAAGAATTTATCGGAAATTCGTTTCTCTTGTCAATCAAATCTGTTAGTTCTCTATCATTTCCTGTATTGTATCCTGCTCCAATCTTGAATTTCGTAACATTTATTTTGGTTTCGTTATTTACGGCTCTTGCTATAAGCTCTCTCCCCTTGTTTGTTATTTCCCATCCAATATAATTAGCCATTCCATCCTCCTATCTTATTCCTAAATTATTTTCTTTTACTACTACATTTACAATTCCTTGATTTAATTTTTGCTCCATCCAAGGAAGCTCAAAATCCCTCTCGTTCAGAATGTTAATTATTTGTTTTTCATAAAAAATTCCCACATATTTACCCAAATTTGAGCTTCTTTCAAACGTCAACGCTTCCAGCCAGCTACGTTCGTTCTTGTATTCGTTTACAACATCAAGAACTTTCAGATAATCCTTTTCATCCTTTAAATCACCTAAAGTAGATATTTTGAAATATCCTGGTCTGCCTCCATATTCAAACCATTCCTTTATTTTGGCATTTCTGAAGAGGATTTTGCAGATTGCTCTTACGCTTCCTAAAGTCCCTTTATTAAAATGTGCTACGACTGCCATCTTTACAAGTTTCCTTTTATTCTCAATAGCGGTATTTTCTCCAACATAGTCAACATGATATTCCCACAGCAGATAATCAATCTCTGCTTCGTCCAGCTTGTCAATATCAAGAAAAAACTTATTTATTATTCTGTTTTTCTGTTGTTTTATCGCATAATCTATTGATTCGTATATCCATTTGGTTGTTTCATCTGTGAGAGTCGATTTTGCGGCAATGTCAGTTAATTTTAAATCTTGTACAGTTATCATAACTCTTCAACTCCTTGATAGTTACTTGTTATGCTGTTATTTATTCCAACCTGGTTAAAATTCAATTTTTGGAATACAGGGCTTCTTAGTACCACTCTTTTTACTCCAGCTATTTTTAATCTTTTAATCAGCTCATCTGGATTTATGTCCTTGCCTATCTTCTCTTTCTGCCATTCGACATATTCCTGGACTGTTTTGTCTACGTTGGATTTGATGACATTTACAAGAGTTTCGTTGTCTTTGTCAATATAATAGTCAAAATCTATTGAATAATTAATTTTATTCGGCTCTTTAATGTTTACGTTGTCAGTCAGAGGACGTACATTTTCTTCGTTAAGCACCGCCTTTACTTTTTCCTTAAGCTCCTGACTTACTGTACCTGTGTCAGTCCAAATATAGACATCCACATTAGTTGCCGAGGGCGAATGAACCTTAACATCTATAATATTTGTGCTTGCTGTCTTAGTCCAAAAAGCGTATGCTCCTGAACTTCCAGCTGTGGTAAAGCTTTCAGGAATTTCCCTTATTCTCTCTCTGTAGCTTTCATCTGTTTCCTCGTTTGTCCCTGAATTACTTTCTGTAATGTTTTCAACCTTTGCATAATTAGGAAATATGTCAACCATATCCTTAATTTGCCCAACCGGGATACCGTTTCCAATAATTCCAAGCGTATTACATGTAGCTTTTCCGTCAACTGACAGATTTCCTTTTGTTATCTTGTATTCCTCATCTGTTTCAAAATAAAGCTCGTTGTATCTAATTCTTGAGCCTTTTGGAATTACAGTATCCGTTGTTTGAATGTTTGAAATATAGAATCTAAATGTAGCTACTGCTGGCTGTTCGATAAGCCTTTTACCTCTGTTTCCGTAAAATTCCCCTTTCAAATCCAGTCTTTCATCCCTTGCAAACCTTAAATAATTCTGCTTAATATCATCATTATATTTCTCTTCAAGTAGCGCCAGCTGATACGCTACTGTACTGAAAATTAATGTTTCAGGGCTTGCTTCTGTCAAACGCCTTCCGCTAAGTTCCTGGAATTTATTGATCATATCTCTTTTTATTTCCCATGCATCGCTGTCTATCGCTTCATATTCCTCAAAATTATCCAATATTTATCACCTCAATTCCCAGTTCAATATCAAAATCATTATTGTGTTTATCTGTCATTTTTATTTCTGTGGTTTTTAAAATTGCCCTCGGCTCATATTTTCTAAACATCTCAAGCAACTGAGACATTATTTTATTTTCCACAACGTTTATATTTTTATCTATTAAATCGCTGTCAAAACTGAAATCACGGTTAAGTGGCTGTTCTTCCTTACAAACTCTTAAAAGCATTCCAACATTTGTTACAACTTCCTCAACATAATTTTTTGGAGAATAATTTATTTCCTGATTAGATGAAACGTATATCATCATTTACCTCCAGTCTGATTTCTCAAAAAATTCAGTAAGATCTGTCTATCTGTTTCATCAAAATTTTTAGCATAATTAATCATTTCATTAACTTTATCTGCTGTAATCATTCCAGCCCTTACTAAATTCATCAGTTCATCAATTTTTGCGTCTTTTTTGATTTTTTCAAGTTGACTCAGTATTTCGTTTTTCTTATTTTCTGCAATCTGAATAGCTTTATCCACTTTTTCGAGCGTGCTATCTACTTTATTTTTTACTTTTTCGGAAAATTCCTGTAATTTTGTTTTCTGCTCGACTTCAACATTCGCAGCTTCTGCTTCAACAAGCTCTTCCTGCTCTTTCTTTTGAGCTTTTAACTGTTCTATTATCTGATTATATTTTTTAGGATCATCTATATATTCCTTTAAAGTCAGGTCTAAATTTATATAATCAAATTCAGAAGTTTCTCTGTTGAAATAAGAATTCTTTTCACTTATATCTATTATCAGAAACGGAAAAGCTCCAAATGTCTGCCCTCCTAATGTTAAATAGCCATACTCTCCGAACTCCCATATAGTCTTTATTTTATCAAGCTGTTCCGATGGTGTTGTTTCTTGTAGTAATGAAGAAATCAATGTAATTCCAAAAGTTATTTCCGTTAACTCCCTGCCTTGATGTCTTAACATACCAGGTCCGTATATTGGATTGTGTTCAGATATTTTAGATTTATATGATCTATTTATCTGATTATTAATCGAAAATACTTTTTTGTCAGATACTTCAAATATCACATCTCCGAGACTTCCTATCATTGCGGACCTCCAGTCATATCGCCACCAGCAGCAACTCCATCGTGTTTATGTGTGTTAAGATTAATACTTCCGCCAGTTTTTGTAGTTCCGCTGACTTCCAAATCTCCATTAATCACAATCTTGCCAATATTCAAAGTCAATGTATTGCCGTCATAAACCCAACTTCCACCATCAGAAAAAGTCCTTTTAACTTCACTTTCACTGCTGGAAGCACCTCGCATAGGACAACCAAGCACAACACCTTGTTCAGGCATTTCTGAAAAAAATAAGCAATAAACAGTCTGTCCTAGTCCAAGTGTATAATTATCACTGTGGCTTTCGGAATAAGGAACTAATACATTAAGCCAGTCCGTCGTCTTATCATCATCGCCCTTTAACAGCACTCTTACTTTTCCAGTTTTTGAATCTATCGCACTCACTTCTCCTGCTTTTAATGTTTCAATCAATTTAACCACCTGCCTTATTAGTTTTTTGTAACAAAAAAATCACAATCAAATTAATGACTGTGATTTTAAATATTTTTAAAAAATTATTCTATTTCCAATTCTTTTTCCAAGGCTTCTTGCAACACTTTTGAAAAATTTATATTATATCTTTTCGCTGTTTCATTAAGCCAGCTTGGTATAGTTACATTTTTTCTGACCGTTGTTTTTTGTGTTTCTTTAACGTATTTCAGTAAATCTAATCCAACCAAAGTTGTGTATGAATTTTTTACGGCTTCTTCTATTTCTTTCTTTTCTGTATCTTTATCGTATAATGTTTCAAAATAGGCTCTTATATCTATTTTTCCCATTTCTGTTGCTTTTGGAAGTTCCTTTTTTTCTAAAAAATCTTCCATTAAGACTGTCCCTATATAGTCTGTTGCCATATAGTAGGCATCTTCTAAATCGCTGCCACATGTTGCGCCGCCTAAATCAGGAAAATGAACGCTATAGCCTTCTTTTTCTTTAGAAAAAATACTTGGGTACACTACATACATAATTATCCTCCTATTTTTGAAATGAGGAACAGGATTTATTTCAATCCTGCTTGTCTTAATATCGCTCTTTCGAGATTCTTATTAAGCTCCCCACTATGACAAGGCACTTCGGTTACCTTACCGGTATCGAAATTCTTAAATCTTCTATGAGAGCCTTTTCCACCTTTTATTTCGGTGAATCCGTTTCTCTTCAAAAATCTAATCATTTCTTTTGAATTCATTGGCATCCTAACCACCTCAAAAATATTATACATCAGAATACGTATAAAGTCAACGATTTTTTTATCACAGTTATTATATTTAATTGTAATTGTCCTATAAATAATTTACTTCTTCTTATTTCTAGCTTTTCGTCCTCTTTTCTTGCTAGAACTCTTACCACTTCTACCTTTTCTGCCTTTAGATTTAGCCTGTTTTTCTGCTTCTTTTTTCCTTTGTTCCTCTCTAGTTTGATTAATTGCATTCTGCTCGGCATTTTCTCTTGCTCCAAGTTTCATAGCATTGATTTCACAAGCGTAGTCGCCAGTTACATTATGCGTTACTTTATCTATGACATATTTACCTTCAAATTTTCCCCAACTCTCATCCAGTTCTATTATTGCTCCTGCCAAATATTTAGTATTTCCGTCAACATTTAAAGTTATCTGATATTCTTGTTTCATGTTTTCTTTTAATGTCTTTTTAGCTACTTTTTTGGCGGTACTTTTCCCTTTTGTCTTAATTTTTAAAGTTTTCTCTTTTTTACTTCTGTCTTTTTTGCTTTTGGCTTTATTTTTTAACTTCTCTTTCGATTCCTTAACTGTTTTTCCTTTTTTGGAAGAATTTTTACTTCCTGATTTTTTACTTTTTTCCTTTTTAAAAGACGCGTAGCTCATTTTTACCTCTTATTTTTTCTTGGATTCAACCTTTTTGCTAGACTCCTTGTTTTTAAAAGACTTGCTACTGTTCTTTGATTTTTTATTTTCTGACGATTTTTCTTCTGAGCTTTCAGTTGTAACTTGATTGCGTTTTTCAAGCTCTTTTTTTGTAATAATTTCCCTAATAACTTTCTTCTTGTCAGGATCATAATATGAAACTTCAACATTATCATAAATTTCCTTATTTTTCTTTTTCAAACTGAAACTTCTGATTCTCTCATCATTAATATTAAAAATCTCAATAGTATCATTCTTTTCCATTTCTTCATCATCAAAAATGATTATCTTATCATCAGATACTTTCATATTTAATCCAGTTTCTTTGATAACTCTGTTAATAAAAGCCAAATCCGTTTCTTGGTTTTGGTCAAGTCTTTCAAAAAATTCGTCATCTGCATATATTTCCGCATTCATTTCATGCTTATTGGCAATCTGTGTAACAAGCTCTTTTAGAGTTATCCTTTCCCAAGCAACACTATTTTTCTGGTCTCGAATATTCTGGTCTAATGGTAAAGCTAAACATTTCAAATTAAGCCTGTTATTTTCAAAAGTTGGCTCATCTACATAAAAAGTTCCTAAATCCAAAAAATTAGTTTCATTTCCTGTTTCTTCGTGAATGCCGACAAGTAGTTGAGCATTTTCATCTGGATACCATTCTTTCAGCCAACGGTAATCCAAATTTTCAAGTTCCAGCTCCAAGTCATCTATAGCATTTTTAGAATTATCTGTGTAGTTAAGAGATGAAATAGAATGGGCTATCTCATCAGAAATATCAAATTTATTAAAAATAACAATTACTCTTATGCTCCTAGCAAAAGCCACTTCTATTCACCTCTTTTCCAAGGTGGCAAACGTTCATCGTTATCATTTTCTTCGTCAACAATTTCAGGAATAATAACAGGAATATTGGCATCGAAAATGGCAATGTCAATTAATCTTAAATTGCTTCTTATAAGATCATGAAAATATCCTTCACTTCCGTAAACTTTGTAGGATATTAAGTCCCAAGTGTCGCCTGAAACTGTTCTATACACTTTTACCTTTGCCATTATCCAAATGCCGTCCTTTCCCTTTTATTTATATCCCCTGCTATCACTTTTCTTACAATTCTTTCGAATTCTGATGGATTTCCGCCATTTACATTTATAACGATTGAATAATTGTTCCCGCCATAAGAACTACCACCTTTTAAATTGCTTACTCTGTCTTTTAGATTAGCCACTTTATCTCTCAAAGTATTCTTTGTTTGAGAATTATTAAGTATTCTCGTACCTTTTGGAAGATTCAAAAGCATTTCACTTTCAGCTAGAAAGGCTGGTTTACCTGGTATCTGAATTAATTCCGCTCCACGTTCTGCTACTGTTGTTAGTCCACCTTGCCAGTAGTTTGTTCCAGTCGCATTTTTTCCGATTCCTAAAGCTTGGCTTATTGGATTATTTGTAGCAAAACTTTTAAGTGCTTCCCATTTTTCCTTAAAGAAGTTAACCGCTCCATTAATACTGCTCTTAAATCCGTTTACAAATCCATCCCAACCACTTTTAATTTTATTCCACACATCTGTTGCTACTGTTTTTATTGTGTTCCAAGCTGTTGAAAAGAAATTTTGGACTCCACTGATTCCAGGTTTTATCGCTCCCCACAAAGCTACTGCTCCACTTTTAATGGCATTCCATACAGCGGTTGCTTTTGATTTAATAAAATTCCAAGCAACTGTAAAGATACCTTTGACAACATTTACTCCAAACTTTATTTTGCCAAAAGTATTTAATGCTATCCTTCCTATCACAACAAAAATCGGTCTTAGAAAGTTGCTTACTGCCTTGAATCCTGCAACAATATATCCTCTAACAACATTGACTGTAAATTTTATTTTATTAAATACTGCAACAAAAATAGTTGCTATGCTAGTTATTATAGGTTTCAAGCGATTTGCCACAGTTTGAAACCCAATCCAAAATAAAGTAAGAAAAACTCCAATAATGACTCCAATAACAGAAAACACGCCTTTTATAAATCCCACTATTCCAGCAATTATTGGTTTTATCGTGCTTATAGCAGCTGTTACTGCTGATTTTATACTATTCCAAACAGATACAGTACTTTCTTTTATCCAGTTCCAAGCCACAATTCCTGCATTTGCTATTGTTTTCCACATTCCATTCACAAAATTTCTAAATCCAGCACATTTGTTATAAAGCACAACAAGTATTGCAATTACCGCTACTATAGCGATTATCACAACTCCCACAGGATTTGCCAAGAATGCTGATTTAATTGCTAATCCTGCAATTCTAGCCATTCTTACGATTCCCATAAACGTTTTAACTACGAGATTTCCAACTTTTCCAAAAACTCCTATAATTTTGCTTAGCACAGGAAACGCTGTTTTAAATCCTTCAGCAAAACTTCCAGCTGCTTTAAATTTATCGAATATTAACATCCCTTTAGATATAGCACTAAACAGAGGAGAAAATACTTTTGTAGCTCCACCAATCCCAATTGATAGCACAGCAAAGCCAGCTACTGCCTTCATAATTCCAGATGCCAGTTTTGGGTTTTGCTTTATCCATTCAGCAACTTTCTTTATCATTGGTGTTAAGGCTTCCAATGCACTTTTTATAGTAGGTGCTAGAGCCATTCCTAAATCAGCTAAAGCATTCATCATTTGATTTTTAGCTAATTTCAAGCTGTTTGCTAAAGTATCCATTCTATTTTTATATTCTTTTTCAACCGCACCATTAGCCATTTCTGATTTTGCTTTTACCAAATTTTCTCTTAATTTATCAGTTTGATTTGATAATGTTGCAATACTGTCTATTGCCTGCTCTCCAAATAAATCGTTCAATACTCCTGCTTTATCAGCGGTATTTAGCCCTTTTATTTTTTCCAAAACTTTTAGAATTGTTTCTTCAGCATCTTTTGCCATATCTTGTGCAATTTGGTCTCCGTTAAGTCCTAAAAACTCAAAAGCACTTGCCTTTCTTTTAGTATCTGCCCCTTTTCCAAGTTCTAAATACAATTGCTTTATTCCTGTTGCCGCTACTTCAGGCTGTTTTCCCATTGATATTAGTGTTGCTCCAAAAGCTATATTAGCTTCCTTTGCAATACCCATAGTTTTGGCAACACCACCAACTCTATTCGAGAAATCAACTAATTGAGCCGCACTTGAAGCCGTATTATCAGCCATATAGTTTATCGTGTCAGCAAATGCAAAAACTTGCTCCTTCGTAAGTCCTAACTGCTCTTTTGTTTTAGCCAAAAATTCTCCAGAAGCCTGTGTAGACATATCAAACGCAACCTTTAATTGTTGAGCTTTATTTGTGTATTCAACAATTTGATCTCCTACTATTCCTGACTGTGCTAAAGAGCCAGCAATTTCATATAGTTCTGGTTGAGATAATGGTGAATTTTCGGAAATTTTTCTAATGTCTGCATAATATTTTTTTGCTTCATCGCCTAACATTTTTCGCAAATCCGCCTGACTTTCCTCAACATCCATATAAACTTTCATAGGTACTGCCAATGCTCCAGCTGTTGCTATTCCTCTATTAAAAGTTCTGTCACCAAATTCTTTAACTTTCCCAATATTTTCCTGCCGAGCTTGGTATCTTTTTTGGGCTTCTTTCAATTTATTCATCTTTTCAAGTTCAGAATTTACTTTGGTTAATTGAGATTTATAACTTCCCAAACTTTGATTTTCGCCTTCAATTGCACTTCTTGCGGCTTCAAATACATGTTTTTGGCGTTCTTTTTGTTTGTTTAAACTGTTTACAACTTTTTCTTGCTCCTTTATTTTTTTAGCAAGTTCAGTATTACTTTGCCCTGTCTTGTTGTATGCTTCTTTAAGTTCGTGAAGTTTTCTTGCGGCATTAAGATATTCCTTGCTTACATTTACATATGCATTTTTTAATTTTTCTACTTTTTCCAAAGCTCTTTGAGCCTTTTCCAATTCTTTAGCCTTTTTTCCTAATTCCTCTGCACTTTTTGCTGTATTTTTCATAGCATTTGCAACCTGTGCCATTCCAGTCAATGCTCCTGCCACAGCCGCACTCATAACTATATTCAGTTCCATGTTTTTAGCCATAAAATTCCTCCTTTCCTGTTGCTTTTTTACAGTTTTCAATGTATAATCCTAATGAAAATAAATTTTAAATTAGGTGATTTTATGAAAAATAATAAAAAAGATAATATTCTTTATATAATTTTTGCATTTTTGGGAACTCTCCCTGTATTATTCTTAAATATTTTTCCAATCTTATTTTGGGGAATATTCCTATCTTTTATGATTTTTTTGTGTCTTTCTCTAGGAATATTGGGTATTTTCATCATAATAGCAATGATAATTACAGTTATAATATCAGCAGTTTATATTTTTGGAGGCAAATAGCCTCCATTTTTTATTCCTTGCTTTCCTCGTACCTCATTTCTGCTTCCTGTATCAATTCCTCTGCTCTTGTTTGCCAATATTCCAGTTCATACAAGCTACAGGACATCAGCGTCTCGTAGCTCATATTTAAACTGCTTTTATATTCATTTGAAAAATTTAATGCTTCAAGAATATCAGTTACTATATCAAGCAGTTGTATTATTTCTGGTCTTCTTTCTTCATTTCTTCCTCTTGTGCTTCCGTTTCCTCTATCACGAAATTCTCTGTATCGTCTGCTGAACCCAAGCCTGCGTTCAAAAAACCCTTAGTTTTATTCAGAACTTTTATATAATCAGTTCCTTTAAGCCCAAGCAAGTCACCGTATTTGATTCCGCTGGCTTTCGACGCAACTGTTAAAGCCCAGCCGTCTTCAAGCTCCTTTACTGTTGCCCCTTTATTTCTCGCCTTATATTCTTTCTCTGCAAAAACTAAATCTTGCCCTGATAACTCTTCTAAATCTAATACAATCTCCTTAACATTTTTTGCTCCAAATTTATATTCTCTTCTTAATTTAATTACTTCTGCCATTTTATATCCTCCTAAATTTTTATGATAATCCTAACATTCTTCTGATTTTTCCGTTTGTTTCTCCGTTTATATTACTGATTCTGTTAAATACATCAAGAAATGCTATTTCTTTACCATCTATCACAACTTTATAATAACTTAATGATAAATCAAGCGATGCTTCAAGTTTGTTCCCTGGTTTTAGTTTTGGTCCATCAAACTTTTTAAGCATTCCTTTAAAAGTTACATCTAAACCTATATAAGTTGGTGCATGTGTTATTCTGTTCATCTTCTGAATTACACCTTTACATTCAATCATTAACTCTCCTTCGTTATTAAAATTCAAAAGAGTTTCGTCTATACATTCCATTTTTATTTTTGCTTCCAGTTTTTTATAATGTCCTGTAAGCACGGCATCGTACTCTGATACCATTCCAATTTGGTTTACGCTTACGGTTGAAGTTTCCACAGTAGGTAATTCTACCTCACCTATTCCTACCAAATTATTTTCTCCATTAATAAATATTTCTATATCGTTTAATGCTATCGGTATATTAGCTTTCCCCATTTTCTAACCTCCTAACTTCCTAAATTGTTTGCAAACGCCTGTAAAGCATCCACGTCGTATTTTTTCTTAAATGTCATGGATTTTAATCCTGGAGCAATTCCAAGTTTTATAATCCAAGTAACATCTCCATTTATTACATTTGTTAAATTATTATCTTCTTCTGATAATACAGCCTCTGCAGCAAGGAAATGATTAGCTGCAACAAGTCCATTCAACCTTATGTTCATAGATTTTGTAATAGTTTCAGCTAATTTAAGCGAGAATCTTTTATCTATGCTGTTAAAATAACTTATTACCAGCTCATTTCCTATATATTTGAACATTCTACGAGTATAGCTAAACTTGTCTTTCGGATCTGTTGCCAAAGGATTCTTGGCTGTTTCAGTTCCCCAGCAACGCCACCCTTTAAAGTTTATTGCTGTTACAGCTCCATTTTTATTCAAAAAATTTGCTTGCTGTTCTTTATCTAGCATTATCTCTTCAAAATTTCCACTTGAATTTTTATATGCTAAAGCATCTATTTTATAAGCATGGTTTGAAGGCGCTTGTGATGGAATATTGTCATTTTCTGAATCCACTTTTAATGATAATGCTGCATAGTGTATAGAATGAAAATACACGTTTCCTGAAAGTTTTGGATAACCATATAAAATTACCTGATCTTCTGACAATATATTTTTACTGTCTTTCCAAGATACAATTTCATCATATCTTTTATCTGCAGGTGCATTTATCAAAGCTATTGCCTCAAACATTCCTGAATTTATATTTTTAGCCTTTGTTGCCATTACAGCTGCTACTGCGCTGTCGCTTGAAAAATCTGGCACATCAATAAATGCTGGAAGTTCCGAAAACTTCAAATACACTTCATCAATCAAATCAAGCCCCGTTCTCTGCATCGTGTTAATGTTGTATCCGCCGATTGCTTCCTCTTTTTTCACTTTTGTCAAATCTACCTCATAATATTCAATATCAATTTTGTTATTATTTGGTGCTGTTGCATAAATTTCAAGCCCTTCATCCGTCCATAAATATTTTGCGTCCGATATTTCAGAACTTGTCGAATTATCTTTTACAACAAGGGTATCTGTTATAATTTTGTGGTTTTTTATTAATATTTTTCCACTTTTAATTCCCAGTCCTTGCTCCGTTTTCTTATTATCAGACTTGTGTTTATCCAAATCCAAAATATTTACGACAAATAAAGGTGCTACAGCATAAAGCTCAAAAAATATTTTCACTGCCTGAGAAATAGTGAAATCCAAGTCATAGGTATCTCCAAAATATTCAACAGCTTCCCTTAGCGTTCCAATTCTCACAACTTCATTAGTTTTTCTTTTTTCTTTTTTAACTTTATGAATTGGTGCCATTCCTACAATAAAATGCCCATAATCGAGCGTAACAGGTAAATTTATATCACTTGCCGCTTCCGTCTGATACGTTCCGTGTTTATACGCCATCATTTTCTCCTTTCACACTTTCTAAAAGTTCATCCGTCAATTGCTCAAGCAAAATTTCATTCTTTTCTGCAAAAGGCAAATCATCTGCTTTTACAAGCAATTTTTCAAGCAAAGGATATTTTTTTCTTATTTCTTCTATCCTTTCTCCAAAATATATCCCGCTATTGTTAAGTCTTACATCAGGTAAATCAATATTTTTACCTATATAAACATATCTTGTTTCTGTTTCCATTTTTCCTCCTATAAATTTGTATATTCTGATACAATAGGTTCTGCATAAGCTGTAAATTTTAGCCTAGAATAAAAATATGGATTAGCCTGATCACTATAAAAAGCAACCTTGATTTCTTTATTCTGTTCCAATACAAACTCTGCATTCCCGATATTATTTTTAACCCTTGTTGTTTCTTCAAGAAGTTTTCCAGCTATATATCTAGCCGTTTCCAAGTTTTTTAGATAATCCTCTTCTTTTTCCTCTTTCGTCCCAACCCAAATTTCAAAATCAGAAAAAGCGTTATAATATCCAACTCCAGCTCTATCCTGTCTAAACTCCAACGCCCTTAAAATTACAAACGGAAAATAATCGTTTGTCTTTTTTCCGTTTTCTCTATCTTCAAAACTATTTGAAGGTAAGAAACCTCTATAAACATTAAATCCTTTTTCTTCCATTATTTTTTTAAGGAACTCGTAAATCTTTTTTTCTGTATGAATCATTATTCCAATATCCTTCCAAGTTCATGATCTATCCTCATATTAAATTTTTCTTCCATAAATCCTTGTAAATAATCAAGAATACTTAATTCTCCAAGCATTTGAGGGGCAGATGGTCCTTTTAAACGTTTGATTGGCAAACTTGCTTCACTCGTTCTGACAAATGCTCCCAATCTACCATCATGATAAGCTATAAAAGCATTAGGAATATGCTTCATTCTTTGATTTTTTACTCCTGCTTTTACCCTTTTATTATTTCTAATTTTGGGATCTAATTTAAAATGATCTAATCCTATAACACTTCCTTTGCTTTCTATTCTTCCGTATAAAGTGTTACTATTTGCTTTTATTATCTTTAAATCTGCTAACAAATCACCTCTTTTTATAGTGTACTTCGCCATAGCTTGTCTTACCTGTTCAGTTCTTGTCATTTCTAAACTTCTATTAATTGCAAAAGCCACTGCTTTAGGTAATTTTTCTGGAGCTTCTTTTAAAGTTTCCTGAATCTGTTCTAATTGTCCAGGGTCAAATTTTATATCAAACATTTAGACCTCCTCATATTTTGCCAAATCTATCTCGTGTATTCCCATATCAAATTTGCTTAGCATAACTTCATAAGTTTCGCCATCCAATGTCATCATTTCCCCAGGATGTGGCTTAATTCTTAAATCCTTTTCTCCAACAAAGACTGTAAATCCTTCCTGAAAAGTTCCCTCTTCCTGTGTAATAAGTCCGTTTTTCTGCTTATTTTGAAATTTTTCCTCATCAATCACACATTTAATTTCACGTCCATTAAAAGTATGCGTTGTACCAAATTCATCAATATTCAAAAATACATTTTCAATATCATTGGCAACCATTTCTTTAAAATTCATAGATTATCACCTATTTATTTTTATTCTTTTTATCTTCTTTATCATCTTTTTCTATATCTTGATTATCTTCATCAGCTGAAGTTTTAGATACTACTTTTTCAGCAGTATCCTTTATTTCTTCAATCAATTCTCTTTCAAGACAGCTTTTTACAACTGATTTTTCTAAAATATCCACTTCTGCCCCTTCTTCATAACTAACTCCGCTATAAATCAAAGGCTTTAATGCTTTATACTTCATCATAACCTCCTATTTAACTTTCAATATTTTTATAGCTTCTATGTCATAAACTACTGGAAGTGGTCTTGATTCCGTTCTAATTTCCACTGTATTTGATTTTGAGTCTTCGTCAGTAAATACTGAACGTTCTGCCACAATTATTCCTTGTTTCACATCTGCCGCTGGTCCATAAATAATTGTATTGTTGCTAGGTGCTAGCAGTACTTTCCCTTCAGGAATAATATTTTTTGTTGAATATGTTTTGCCGTCATCATTTAACACAGAATGTTGTGATTGATAAGAATAAATTGGAAGTCCAAATGGTGCAAGAGTTCCAATATAAATAGCTCCGCCTGCAATTTCTCTAGGATTAATTTCTCCTGCGTGATAATTTCTAATATCCAGTAATTTCTGAATCTTCTCATTTTCTACAAATAATTTTGCAGCCACAGGATCCATTAAAATCATTTCAGGTCTTAACCCTGTGGTTTCCCCAATTTTTGTTATAGCCGCCTGTAAATCTCCGATTATATCAGCATTAGGCTGTGTCCATAAAGTAGCAGGAGTAATTTCTTCAACTGTTCCAAATTTAATTTCTCCTTTTATTCCTTCACCTTCCACAACAACCTTTCCATTAAACAATGCTTCAGTACACATAATTTCTTCTCTTCTTGTAATCTGTTCCTCAAATTCCGCAAACGATTCAGCAAGCAGGTCCGCTTTTCTTTCTTCAGGACTTTTTCCACCATATATAGTTTCCCCTGCTGTTTTATTAAAAAATAGCTCGAAAGCTGAAAAAGTTCTTTTTGGTGCTACTTTTGGAGCTTGAAAAAATTTACTTTCATAAGTATTTTTTACCATTTCTGTTCCTGGAACAAATTCAGATACATAAGGAGCTACAAGCTGTCTCCCTTTTCTAAATTCTATTTCCATTTTTTGATTTTCTGATGTTTTCCTATTTTTAAAATAACTGTCCTTTATAAATGATTTCGGTCTAATCACATTCTGGTCATACAACCCGATAAATTCTATTACTGCTGGCATTATTCCTTACCTCCTAATCCTTTTATCACAATCCCTTTATCTCTAGCTGCCTTTGTAAAGCCTGCTTTCTGTGTTCCTGATTTCACTTTCAGCCCTTCAAATATAAATTCTCCTGAAATAGCTACAGTTGTTTTAGTTTTTGCAGTTGTTCCATCCGCGTCTTCCATAACTATTCCAAACAAGTCTGTTCCATCTGAAAGTTCAGCACCTGCATTTACAGCGTCTCCTCTTTTTACATTCTTACCTTGTGGCACTTCAAATTCCATATATTTATGCCCTGTACCACTTAAAAACTGTTCACTGGCATATTCGTTGCCTTTTGTTACAAAATCCATTATTTGCCCTCCTCTGTTTTTTTATTCATTTTAGAAAAAATGTTTGAAATATTTACTCCCATAAATTTTTTCTCTTCTTTATTTTCCGCTGTACCATTATTTGGAACTGGCGGTGTAAAATTATTTTGACTATCATTCTTAATATTTTGTAATTTCTTAATTCTTTCTTCCTTCTGTTTATTCAAAATATTTACTGCCAACACACTAGCTTCTACAGGCTCGTTATATTTAGCATTTTCAACAAGTTCAGAATAATTTGATACATCCAAGTTATCAATTTCTCTCATTCTTTCCCTTTCTTTAGTTATCCCAGCTTCCTTACCTTCATTAAAGACTTGATTGTAAAGTTCTGGAAATTTGTTTTCTAACTCTTCTAACGTCATATTTCCTCCTTCATTTTTCTGATTTTCTGTCGAATTTAATATATCTCTAAATTTATCAGCTATTTCTTCAGGACTTTCTGTACTATTTACAGAAATATTTATCACTCTCGGCTCTTGATTTTTCTTTTCTTTAAAATTTTTAAATCTTGAAATATCAAAAGCCATATTGTTTATAATCAATTTATTCTCAATAACTTCTTTTTCCACACTTTCATCTAATATTTCATCAACAAATCCATATTCCTTAGCTTCTTCTGCACTCATCCAAGTTTCGTTATCCATTAATTCCGACAACGTTTCCTTGTCAGTCTTTGCTTTATTTAGATATGTCTCAATAATGCTATTTTTAACTTTATTTAACATTTCAAGTGTTTTTTGCATATCTTGATTATTTCCGTAAGCGAAAGTTATTGGATTATGTACCATAAACAAAGCATTTTTAGGCATTTTTACAGTATCGCAGGCACTTGTTATGATAGTTGCCGCACTTGCTGCCAATCCATCTATATTTGCTGTTATTTTAGCCTTATGATTTTTAAGAGTATTCGCTATTGCTACAGCACTAAATACACTCCCTCCCGGGCTATTTATGTGCAAAGTTATATTTTCCACATCCCCAAGATTTTCAATATCCTGTTTAAACACCTTATCGGATATATCATCCCAATATTCATCACTTCCAATGCTCCCATAAAGTATCAGTTCAGCTGATTTTTCATCATCATTCTTCATTAGATTCCAAAATTTTAGTTGTTTCGCCATTTATTACCACTCCTTTCTCTTTTAATAATTTATTTTCTTTTGCTAAAATTCTTACATTTTGTTCAAAATCTCCACCATTAAGCTCTGCTGTTTCTCTAGTTCTAGTTGATAATCCATTATTAATTCTTATAACAGCAGCATTAGCCTCTTTTAACGGATCTATTTGCCCTTGAGATGGTCCATTCCATTGCGAACCACACCACGCTTTGTCTATAAGAAAGTCAGTTCCATAATTTTTAAGTTCAACTCTACCTAGCAAATATGCTTCATTAAGCCACTCCTCATAAACAGGCTGGGTAAAATTCTCTACAAACCATTCACGCCTTTTCCTAAACATTTTCCACGCTTCCAGAAGTGCTGCACGGCTTGCTGAATAACTTGCTGTAAAATGCTTTATCAAAAGTTCATAAGGAACTTCCAAAGCACTTCCTATCTGTCTTAAAATGCTTGTAACAAAAGGGTCAAACTGTGCATTAGGTCTTCCTGGATTAGTAGCTTTCGCTTTTTCTCCTGGATTAAGTCCCACAACCATTCCTGGTGCAAGTTCTATAGTAGTTTCATCTTCCGAATCTACCAGCAAATCATTTTCGACCGCTTCAAGTTCGCCTACATCAGCACTGCTTGAATTTTCAACATCGCTTTCAATAAAAATTGCATACATTCCGCTTATAACTGCTGCCATTAGTTCAGCTTCAGTATAATTTCCAAGCTGTTTTAAATTCTCAATAACTGGAGATAATATTGGAATTCCTCTTACTTGTTCAGGTCTTTCTGTAAAAAGTAGATGTATTATATTTTTTTGATTTTCACTTCCATAAACTTTTATAAGTTTCTCACTTACTCCCCCAGTTGCGTCTAATGGATGTTCAGATGAAACGTAATAGCCTTCAATTCTTCCATTTTTATCTATTTTCACACCTTCGACTACACTTTTATCTGAAATCATATTGTTTGGAGTATATATTCTGTCAGGCTCTAAAATTTCTAATTTTAAACTGTATGGATTTTTTGGAGTTTCAAAATAATTTAATTTTATAAAACATTCTCCATTCATCAGCACTGTCAAAAATACAAGTTCCTGGATCTGATAAAAGTTCATAGTCCCTAGATTATCAATCTTGTCTTTAGACCAAAGTTCAAATTCTTTTTCAATTAAACTTTCTATTGCTTCGGCTTCTTCATCACTAATACCTATTGTTTCGTTATCAATAGCGGACTTTAATTTTAATCCGCTCCCAACGACATTCGTATTAATAGTTTTCAACGCCCCAGTAGCCACAGAAGTTCCCATATATAAATCTCTCGAACGTTCAATCAACTTTTTACGGTTCTTATAAATATCCTTTTTTACTCCACCGCCAGCACTTTGCCAGCCTAGCATTGATTTTTTAGTAGTTGAAGCACCGTGATTTGAATATCCAGTATTAAGAATTTCTAATTTTCTTCTTGCTTGAAACCTTTTAAGTCCTTTTTCCGGATTAAATGCCGTTACCAATTTATCAATAAAATTCATAAAACACCTCCTTTTCTGCTAAAGATTTCTAGGCACACCTCTTCTCACTCTCCTGTTGCCTTTGCCATTTATTTTTTGAAGTTCATTTTCCCAGTAAGCTCTTCCTTTTCTTATTGCATCTATTCCCATTCGAGTAAGTTCCCTAGTTCCAATTTTATAACTAGTTCCAGCCAAAGCCGCTCGTTCAGCTTTACCGTATTCAACAATCATTTCTAAAATATATTCTCTTGAATAATTTGATTTTCCCATTTTCTAAATTCCTTTCGACAATATTTTTCTTTTTGTTTGCACTTTTGGCCTTTCTGTAACATCAATCAAATATTTTTTACTCAAATCAGGATTAGCTATTTTTAACGCAGCATAAGCATAATTTCTAATATCCAACGGTTCATTCCTTTTAGTTCCTGTAACAACCCACTTAGTTTTTCTTACTCCTTTTTCAAAAGTTGTAATCTTAACTTCTGCAGTCAATCCTTTAAAGTATGTTTCATCATACCCTCTTTCTGCATTATCCGGAAAATGCATATATCTTGGTCCAGGTAAATCAATTCTCAATCTGGCCATAATAGTTTCTTTCCCAGTATCAGTATTTAATACAAATAGCGAAATTTGTCCTTTATTTGTTTTAGTTGGCCTTGTAATAAACGGCTTACCTTCCACACTTCCACCTTTTACTCCAAATATTCTTTTAATTTCACGAGGTTTCACAAATCCGTAAGTTGACATCGTGTGATTTCCTCCTGTGTCAATACAGGTGCATATTATTTTTATTTTCTGTCCGTTAGAATAGGTAAATTCAGTATCCAAAAATCTCTCAAGCTGACTCCACACATGAGTTTCTGCAGGATTCCCTATGAATACTTTATAATAAATCCCCCAGCTTTCTTCATCAGCTCCCCAACCTACAACTTCACATTCCAATCTATCATCTTGAACATCAACTCCCGCAGTCAAAACGTTTACTTTTTCAGGAATTTCGCAGCCATAATGTTCTTTTCTGTGAGATATTTTTTCAAAATCCATTTTATCTCTTTTTTCCTCAAAAGTTTCACCTAATGCAGTATTAGTGAAAACCTTCATAAGTTGAACATCGCCTTTAGATTCCTTGAATTTTTTTATTATACTTTTCCAAGTCGAAAAAGGACTATACAATTCACTAATATGAAATCCTCTTACTGCTTTCGGATCAATTTCAACATTTCCTGCAATCCATTCTCCTTCTTTCATATTTTTTTTCCATTCGTATTCACTTGAAACTTCAAGACAATCTTGACATTTGTGTCCAATATTTTCAAAAACGATATTTTTCCATTCCAATCTTTGCATTGTTCCACATTTTGGACAAGGAATATAATATTCTTCCTGTGTACTGTTTTCATACTCCTGTTCTATTCTTGATTCCCCTCTTACTGTTGGTGTACTTGTTAAAACAATTTTTTTGTTCCAAAATGTTTTTGTTCTCTCAATTGCTAAATTTAACGGATCACCTTCACCCTTTACATCATTTGGAAATCTATCAATCTCATCTGCCAATAATATCCGTATTGGCCTACTCGCAAGTTCAGCTGCTGAATTACTTCCAGTTAAAATAATATATCCACCTGGAAAATCTTTTTGAGTTTTAGTATCTCTTGATGTTTCATTTTCGATTATTTTACTTTTTAATTGTGGTGTGCTAAGTATCATGTCATTTAATCTTGTTGTTGCAAAATCTTCTGCCATTTTTTGAGTCGGCATTAAAAACATTATAGGAGCAGGGTCATAATCTGCATGATGTCCAAAAGTATTCAATAAAAGTTCTGTTTTGGATAATTGAGCTCCATACATCATTATTACTTTTTCTGTTTGTTTATCAGATATTGCTTTCATTACTTCTCTCTGAAACGGTACTCTATCAGTATTCCACCTACCTGGTTCCGCAGAAGTTTTGGAACTTAATATTCTATAATTGTCTGCCCATTCATCAATCGTTAATTTTGGCGGTGGCTTTAATACCGAAATAATTTTTTTAAACAAATTATTTGCTTTTTTTAGGTCTGCCTCTCTTTTTCGGATTGTCATTTTTCTCTTCCTTTAAATTTTTTTTAATTGATTTAGTGTTTGAATTCTCTTCATCCTCATCTTCATCAATATAATTTTTACTTTTAAACATTTCAGGACTATATTCACTTAATTCTGTCAAAGTATCAGATATTCCTGTTAAAATGATGTCCTGTATTTCTCCCAAGTTATCACAAGCAATTACAGCAGGTGCTAATTTATTAGGCAATGAAAGCAATTTTCCTTTTATATTAACAAGCATACTCGTCATAACTTCTTCAATTACTCCCGCTGGATGTAACTGATTCTTTAACTCCGATATTTTCAAGGCTTTCAATTCTGTATCTTTTTTTATTTTCTTTATTTCTTCCCTAATTTTTTCATCTTTCAAATCCACATCTGCATCATTTTTTAATTCCAGATACTCAATATATGAATGAACACTCTCCAAAAATAAATATTTATTTTGTCCGTTTTTTTTGATGACATTTTCCTCTGCCAAACGCCTTAGATGCCTTTCACTCAAATTCAATATTTTAGCCAATACAACACCTTTTATAACCTCGTCATATTTCGCTTCCATTTTTACCTCCTATCGGACAGGACATGAACTTAAAAAAAATTCATATCCGGATGTTTTCCGGGACTCGCCAGACCCACGGGCCAAAAAAGTCTTCCAAAAGTACCTTTTTTTATTTTATTTTTTCCTTTACTTTTTGTGTCAATTCCCTATACTCACTGTCCATTTCCCTTTTCTTTCTCAAACTCTCTTTACATTTATCAAGATACATATCATATATCTTAATCTTCACATTATCTATCTTTGTATCCAGTTCATCATTTATATCCTCAAGTTTTTCCAAAATAGTAAGGCTCTCGTCAATTCTTTTCTCTATATATTCTCGCAACCATCTTTTGATTAAATTTGTAATAATTATTAATACAACTGGTATTACTAAGCAATAAAATATAATCACTATAGTTATCATATTATTAAATCCTTTTTTATTTTTTGACAAAAAAAGAGCCGACTTATAAATAGACTATATTTCTATAGTTTATCTACAAATCGGCTCATAACCACTTTTACTCTTGCCTTTATCCTATTGTACTTTTCTTAATTCTTTTTACTTTTCCATTTTCAAAAACAATAACCATTTCCCTTTCACCTTTTTTATCCATTTCATTTAGCAATAAATTAATAAATTTAAAAAGTTTGTTATTGTTTTCTATTTTTTTTATCTGCTCTTTAGTAAGCATTTTATCACCTCCTTTATTATACCTTATTTTATCAACATTTTCAAGTATTTTGAATTATATTTTTATACTTTAATCGCAAAAAAACTTATAATACGAATCAAACAATAAATTACAAACAAATTTATAGACATAGCAATTAAAAATCCTCTTATGCTTGTTATTCTAAATTTAAATACTACTATATTCTTTTTAAATCTTATTACTAGGTTATAAACAAACCACACTAATATTAAAACAAATGTTACAGTAAGAAGTGCATTTATAACTCTCATTATTATATTTAACATATCTAATCCTCTTCATCAAACTTCATTAAATCATCATCATTATATATAAGCAAGGCTATCAGTACAAATATTCTTGCTATACCTTTTAAAATATATCTAATTCCTGAATATAACATTTATCCCCCAAAATTTTAAATTCTTTTTCTTATTTCCTCTACACATTTTTTTATACCTTTCAAACAATCTCTAATCATATTATCAACACAATCATAATTTTTACGTCCACAAGTTGATAACCGTAAACAATATGCACCCATTTCATCTACCGTCAATCTAACCAACACTTCTAAATTATCTAAAAAGTTTTCTATATTTTTATTTTCCTGACATGCTTCACACATTTTTCTTATTTGCTTTTCCATTTGTTTCAAATAAAATTCAACTGTTTCATAAGCTGTAGTAAATTTCTCTATTCTTACTTTCTCAAAATAAACACGATAAATTTCATGCATTTTTTTAGCAACACTAATATGGGATTTTATTTCATTTGAATAACCGTTTATTTTTCTTTCTTTTGCAGTTTCACCAAGTAAATATCCCTTTAAATAACTATACTTTTCTTCAAATTCTCTTACAATTTCTTCTTCCGATAAAAACTCTATCCCATTTGCTCCAACAAAATTAGATAACCGTATATATAGAGTGAAGGTGTCACTATCATCAATTTTAAATGAAATTTTTAATTGATCTATCCCATACATATCACTTTCCTCTTTTATTTCCAAATCACTTATTGTTTCGTCTTTCAAAATTTCAGACAACTCTTTTATTTTTCTTCCAAATAATTCTATGTATTTCATATTAACTCCTTAGCTCTAATTGATTATTTCAAGTTCATTTTTTATATCTTGTGGTATATTATTTTTCCATAGATAACTATTTTTCAAAATAAACTGATTATATTGAATCGCTGTATTATTTGCTCTTATCTTTGCTTGTAAGGCTATTTCCTTATTATCATCTTTCATAGACAAATAAATTTGTTTATCACTTTCATAACTGCTTACCATTGCTCTTGCAGTATCTTCCACTTTTTTCAATCTGTCATATCTTTGTCTGTCATTCTGTTTTTCTAATTCATAGTCTATTTTATTAAACCAACTATTTATCCCTAAAAAAGGATTGCAGGCTGTCATAGATAGCCCACAAATAATTAATATAAATTTTTTTTTCATTTCATTCCCCTTTATTTTTCAAATTTAACAACTGTATTTTCCACTTTCATTGGAATATCTGTATACACGTATATTCCTGTCCACTCAATATATTTCCCATCTGGAGTAAAGAAAAATATCCCGTTATCATTTTCTCCATAACTTCCATCTACATCAGGAAGCCATTTATTATCACAACTATAACTACTTGAAGGAACACATTCATACAGTTCACTATTGGGAGTTAAAAAACTATTTAAACTTGACACTTTTCCATCTACTACAAAACTTCCAACTATTCCACCATTTTCTGTAAATAATGTTATATATCCTAACGGACGTTTTACAGCACTTGGTAAATTTAATGCTTTTTCACGCTGTCCATTTACCCAGTAGGCCCTTTTTATTAAATTATATCTTTCTAAACTATAATCAATATCACTAGGGGTTGCCTGATTGCCTGCCAATTTATTACCTATTTTCAAAGTATTCTCTTTATCATTTTTTGTATTATTCCCAAAATTTTCTTCATCACAGCTTGTAACTAATGCTCCTAAAATCATCACAATTAATAGTAATTTTTTCATTCCTATTCCTCCGCTTTCCATATTTTATAAATTTCATTACCTATTCCCGCTCCTAACGTAACAGATAATATTGTTTTTACTAATTTTAATAAACAAAATATTGTTCCCATTATTTTTCTTACCATTTATCCTCCTCAATTTTAAACAATCCAAAAATAAAAGTTAAAATTTGAACCCCTACTCCCCAAAAAATATATAATATAAAATCTATTAACATTAATTTCGCAAATTCTAATAATGTTTTTACACTTGAAATATCACTTATTGTTTTATACACTAATAATCCTAAACTTCCCAAAATAATTGCTAAATATAATATTGTTATTATTGCTGATACTATTTTTCTCATACTAATTCCCTTCCTATTTCTTTTTATATTTGTCTTTATTTAATATTCTTTCAAAACTCGCTTTATTTTCATCTTCCTTATTCCATAAACTCCAATTCAATTTTCTCCAGTTTTTTAAATTAAATTGCATTCTATCCTTGTTTTTCATACTTTCCTCCTAATTTTCTTTTACAACTCCGAAACTTTGGTCTATATTCTCATCTCTCCATTCTTCAAACAACTTACGCTGTTTGTTTTCATCTTTTATTATTTCTTCTGCCTGTTTCTCTGTATAACCTAAATCATCTACTAAATCAACTTCATCGCTTTCTTTACCCAATCCGCTACCTATACTGAACCATAATTTATATTTGCTCATTTTATCCTCCTAATCTTTTTTTCTAATAAAAACAACTTTCTGTGATTGAACTTTATTGAACATATAGACGCTTTACAAATTCTTTACTGTATCCTCCTATCTTCTTTGATGTCTGTAGCTTTTTCTCTCTTCTCATTTTAATTATTCTAGTTCTCACTCCTAAAACTGTTCTATCCAAATCCTTTGCTAATTCCCTGGCTGTTTTCTCTTTATAATTTTCTAAAATATATTTTTCTTCTTCAGATGTCCAAATTTTAAAATTATTTTTTCTCACAAGACTGTACGAATTTGTAGTTTTATAATATCTAGTAAGAAAGTTAGATATACTATAGAATGTCCTTCCAAGAGTTCCAGCTATCTGTTTTTTTGTGTATCCTGACTCAAACATTTTGATTATTTTTTGTTTTTCTATTTCTGAAAATTCTTTTTTATATCTATAATCAATGTATTTATTGGCTATATAGCCTATTCTTCTAAAATTTTTTCCAGTAATTTCAGCTATTTCCTTTAATTCCAGCTTTTCGACTTCTCTTAAATATTTAATTTCTTTGATTTCTTCCAAAGTTACATCATTCATTCGTTTCCTTTCTCTTGCCTTTATTTTGTTTTCAAAAATCCTAATATAATTTTACAAAAAGTTTATCCCTTCTTTTTGAATTACTAATCTCAAATAAATTTATAATTTCATCATCAGTCAAATTGTTACTATCAAAATTCACTTTATACACATTCATTTGTCTATTTAGATTCAACCTTTGTCTAATATCAGTCTGTGTAATAAGTCTTTGCACTTCTTCCCCATCTTTTGTGATTACTGATTTATATTCATCTTCACAATATAATATTTTAAACATTTTTTTCTCCTTATTTTTTTTATATCAAACCTTTACTTTTATTCTATTTTCCAAACTTTCTATTCTGTTATTTAATGTTTCAACAATATCAATTAATTCATTAATCGCTTCTTGACTATCTTTACTTGTCTCATTTACTGTACCAGCTCCAGCACACAATTCCCCCATCATTCTGTAATACCTTCTAATTTCATCATCACTATATCCTTTTTTTACTAAAGAATTTATAATTTCTATCATTTCTTCTGCGGCTTTTAATTCTTTACTCATTTTTATATTTCCTTTCAAATTTTATTTTGTAATAAACTGTTTCAAATTTGGCCTAAAAAAATTAGGCCCTTTTATTATCTTACCGTCTTCACGAAATATTGGTTTCCCATCTTTACCAAGTTTACTCATATTGCTTTTATGAACTTCTTCAAATGCTTCAGGTAAAATTACATCAAATCCATTTTTTACTTCTAATTTAAAAAGATACTCCGTTTCTTTATCTCCCAAAAAAAATATTTTATTTGCAATCTTTTCTATATCACCTTTATTTTTCTCAAGTAGTGTCCCAATGTGGATATAATACATATCACAAACAGCATCTAACATTTCTACTCTATCCTTATTTTTTTCTGCCACTTCATATTCTTTAAATTCTTCATCAAACAACTTTTTTCTTAATTCCATTCTTTCATTAGTTATTTCCTTTTCCAAAAATTCCTGCTGTCCAAACATTATATAAAACTCTTTTACAAGTTTAACTAATTTTTCCCATTGTTCCATTTTTTACTTCCACTTCCTTTATCTTAAAAATTTTTAAAACTTTTTTCATTACCTCTTCTTAAAATAATTTTTGCTACTCAATTGATTTATCTTTTTCAAACAAATTATCAGGACATAATTTTAATAATTCTTTATTCTCATAAATATTTCCAACTACCTCACAACTTTTCAAAGTTCCAACATTTGTACATGGCCTAGAATTATTTTTTTTTGAAAAATTAACACTCCAACTTGAAATCTCTTTTCTATAAATGATTTGAAAATATTTTTTTCCGTATTTTATAATATCTCCTTCAAATATCTCTTTATTATTTTTATCTCTATGTTCTGTAGAAAAATTTAACATACAGAATTTAGAATCTATATCTAATATTTTATTTTCTTTTGTTATTTTGTAAATCTTACCCGTATTATCCATAAATATTCTATCCTTAGTAAATTCTTCTTTAACCTTATCCCAAATTCTAAATCTCACACTAATCTTCTTCCTTTTTTTCAAATATAGATACTACATTCGTAAAAACACTTTCTTTATTTCCTAGTTTCATTAAATTTTCTTGCACATCCACTCCTAAAACTTTACAGATCTGTCTGTATACATCTAAATTATCAGTTTCAATTTTTAACACATATTTATCCATTTGTCCTCTTATATATTTTCTATAGTTTCTATTATTTCATCAATCCATTTTTCATTTTTAAGTTTTCCAAAACTTGATTCTACTTTTAGTTTTAATAACAACATTTTTTTTGAAAACCAGTCCATATTTTCTTCTAAAAATTTTATATTGTGTATTAAATTTTTCTTATACTTAAAAGGGAAACGAGTCATCATCTTCTTCTTCTGTTTCATCATAATCATTTTTGTTACTTTGATTATTTACAGTATTTTTACTTTCAACAAACTCAAAACTATTTACTAATACTCTTGTAAATTTTCTTTTTTCACCGTTTTGTTCATAGTTACTTACGCTCAATCGTCCTTGTATAAGAATTTTACTACCTTTTTCAAAATATTCAGCAATTGTTTCAGCTGTCTTTTCCCACGCTGTACAATCAATAAATTCTGCCTCATTCTTATTTTTCTGTACAGCTAGTGTAAAATTGGCATATGCTTTTCCACTTGATGTATATTTTAATTCTGGATTCCTTACCATTCTTCCCATTAGTATCACTATATTCATAATCTATATTCCTTTCTTTTTTGAATTATCAAATTCGTGGACTAACTATCTTCTTTTGCATTTGTTATACCTTTCTTTTTCAACTCATACAATTCCTCAATAGAATACTCTAAGGCTCTTTCAAATTTATTTTTTGGAATTTCCCAACTAAAACATAAAATTTCTTTTATATCTTTCCTGTTTCTCCTTACAAATTTTCCCAGTTCCTTGTAATCTGTTGTTTTTATTTCATTTTCATTTATTTTTAAACAATATAGCTTAATTTTCATATTAATGTTCCTTTATAATACAATCTATTACTCTAATTTCATTTTTATTTTTTATTTTTCTAAATTTTATTTCAGCTTTTTGTTTATTTTTCAACTCTAATTGCAGCACTTTTTTCTTTCCGTCTATCCAATACGATTGAATTTTGTAATATTTATCAAAAGTGTATTTAGCTCTTTTTGCTATATCAATTAATTCAATGTCCTTCAAATTTCTTAATTCCTTTAATAATTTTTCATTCATTTAAACATTCTCCTCTTGCACTTGATTATGAATTTTAACAATTTTTCTACAAAGCCTTTTTTCTCTATTTTCTATAATCAAATGCTTTGAAATGCCCAGTGTAAATATTTTTTAATTCCATAACCTGTTTCTTTTTAAGATGTATTCCTTCCACATAATATTTATTTTTAAAACCTTCCTGTCCCATAAAATGTTTTTCAATATGATGTTTTCTACAAAGAGATATAAATCTTCCTTTCAATCCATCATCATATTTATATCCTCCCGCTGTACTTGCTACAGTATCCCAATGTTCCAAATCAATTGATTCTCCATTTTCAAAATCATGTGATTTGTTACATACTGCACATATTCTCTTTTTCAAACAAATATAAACATACTTTTCTGTATCTGGGTATATCTGTGCTGCAAATCTTTTTCTACCATTTTTTTCCTTAATTACAATTGGCACATTGTAATCAAGGCCCAATTCAATTAAATATTCAATAAATCTATTTGCAGTATCAATATCTAACGTATCAATTGAATCAGGGCTTAATGAAAAATTTGGAATCTCATATTTTTCCGCAAAAAATATTTTCAATATATCTTTCATATATCCATATTCACTACTACCGCCCGCAAGATGTTCAGAAAATTGATTTATCAAAGCATATATCATTCTCATTTGCTGTAATGTCATTGCTTTAATTGGAACAACTTCTACTAAATAATCATTTAATATTTTTTCCAAATCTTCCTTTACTCCCGGAACAATTTTTTTCATTGGATAAAATATTTTTATTTTCTTATTCTCAATCTGTGTTCTTAACATTACGATTCTTCCTTAATTTCAATTTTTGATAATATTCCCAGTAATGTTTCTATTTCGGGATTTCTAAAAGCAAAATTCAAATAATCCATTGGATTTCTATAATGATGTTTGTTCTCCTCTATGTGTTGTCTACATGCTTTTTCTGTAAAAAAAACATTATTGAAAATATATTTAAAATCACCAATATAACAATGAAAATATATCCATTCCCTATCCAAATCTTCCAAACAAATATTGTCAATTTCTTTCAAAACATTTTCATCATCAGTAATTTCCTTTAAAATAGCCTTTACTTCTTCCACACCCTCTGAGGTATATTCAAAAATTCCTAACGAATCCCCTTCAAATACCGCTTCAAAATATTCTCCTTCTCCATTAGGATTTGTTTGAAATTTTTCACTTCTAATTTGATATATTCTAGGATTAGCAGTCATTCTACTGTTTTGTGTATTCAATTCATGTTTTAATTCTTTTAAAAATTTAATATCTTCTGTAGTTAAATTATTTATTATCATTTTTACACTCCTATCAACATTTTATCTTTCAACTCCGACAGATCAACTTTATTTTCAATCTGTGTAGTATTTTTATATTCCAACGGTATAAATTCTAAATTTTGAGTATTCTTTACTCCTATGCTCTCATAAGTAATTCTTTTAGGATTTTTCTGTCCGATAATTTTATAATTACCAGTGTAGTAATCATTTGTTTCATATGGATTTTTTATAAATTCCTTGTATATTCCATCAAATTCCCATTTCAAAAAATTATCAAACTCATCATCTTTCATTGCACACAATCTTTTCCAACCAATAAAATCAATTACAGCGTGTATTCCCTTATCCTCAAAATTTATCATCCCACTTTTTCCGTATTTATGAATAGCCTCTATTAACATTTTTTTTGCCAATATCACTTGATTTTCTACATTCCTATTTTTCGCATATTCAAGTATTTCAGCAACCTGTGGCATAAATTTTTCCTTACTTGTTTTTATAATTTTAAGTGTTGCATTCATAAATTCCTTAGCAGTTAATTCATTTCCTAATACTAAAAAATAAAGACTTCCTAACTCATTTGGATTTTTTGTATTTGGATAATTTGTGCATAATAAATTAAAGACTTTATTAAATTCATCCCTTGTCATCATTGTGTAAATCCTCCTATCAGATCTTCAATACTTTCATCTGTAACTCCCGTAAATTGATTATTAGATTTTTGATAATATTCTTTTGTATTTTTAGGACTGGAATCGGTATTAACTTTATCATCATAATTTCCTTCCAGCACTTTTAATAGATTTGCTTTATTAATAAACCAGTCAAATGTTATTTGCCAGTTATTTTTATTATCTCCCTGTAAAAATTTAGAAACATAAATTTTGTCCATTGCCTGAAAAATTTCCTCAACAGTATATTCTTTAAGCAATGTTTTTATTGATTTTTTACGTTTCTCATTTATTTTTAGTCGTGTTCCAGATAGTCCAAATGTATTTGCAATTTCTATCCATTTATTTTTTATTTCCTCACACACAAAAGAAAAATTAATTTTTTCTTTTTGGACACTTGTATTATTATAATAACTATTATTAATATAATTATTATTATATTTATTATTCTTATTCTTATTTATTGTCCCCTTATCGTTATACGTGGCGTTCGACGTATCGTCAAAAGTGGCGTTTTCAGGACTTTCATTAATATTTTCTATATTTTCCTCTATTATTTCCGCTTCAATTATTTTGTCATCATCTAAATTATCAGAATTTTTTTTATTTTCTAATGTCAAATTTTCCTCAACCATTTTTGGCTTATTAATATATTTTTCTATTAGTTTCTTAATTTCCTTTTTTTCACATTGATGATAAATAATTTCTATAAATTCTTTCTGTTTAACTTCCTTCAGTTCACTTGAAATTAAATCCTCAAAAGGTTTTCCACCTTTATTAAGGCTTGTTTTTGACCATTCAAGCAATATTATTTCCCGTGTTTCAGAATCATATTTAATCAATTTATGCTGCTCCATAAATCTTTTCAATAAATTCCCTACTGATTCAATTGAATATCCCATATCAAATGCTATTTGTTTTTTCGTTATTTTATATATACCTATCTGCGTCGATTTTTCATTTGTCATTAAGTATAAATAAAAAAACTTATCTTCGGGAGTCATTTCTTCCTGAACATAGGGATTGCTCCAAAAATCCGTCTGTATCTGTCTAAATTTAGCCATATTTCTCTCCTTCGATAAACAAGTTACCTTATTTTATTTTTCCTATTTCTCCAAGCAATAAAATTCTTATATTTCACAAATTTTACACCCACCAAACTAATATTTTCTCCGTCAATAACAATATACGGATATTGAATTTCAAAATTTCTTATACCCGTATATGTTACTGATCCTACTCCATATTCTAAAATTAAATTTTTTTCTCTTTTCATTTTCTCTCACTTGTGATATAATAATATTGAAAATACGAAAGTGTTTTTTAGATTTTTTATGTCAGTGTTTTTCCACTGGCATTTTTTTATTCAATTTCTTCCTCTTCTTCAAATTCGCTTAATATTTCCATTGTTTCATCAGATCTATTTTTATCATCAGAAATACCTTTATTAATTTTCTCAATTATTATTTCCATTTCATCATTCAAGGCCCGTATATCGTTTTTAAGCCCTTGAAAACTTTTAGCCTTACTCATTATCAGCTTTTCATCAATCCAAGCTCTCAATGCACTCCTAAGACTCGTAAAGTACCATTTTGCTACAAATTGTACTTCACCTTTACTATTTTTTTGTTTATATCCAATCACAAAACATCTAGGTTGACTTTTAATATAATAATTTCCACTCAAATTTATATACATTTTTTATCCTCCAACAATTAATTTCCTTCCAATGCCACTTTTCTTATTTCCGCTATCATTGGAAATTCCCTTTCTATTCTATTTTTTATCATTTTAGAAAAAGCCACTCTCAATTGTTCAATACTTAAATCTCTTAATCCCAAATAATAGATACCTATCTTTTCAGATGTCATTCCTTTTATTCCATAATAAACAATAAAACCCCTAAAAACTTTATTAAATTCTCTTAATTCCACTTTTTACTCCCTCCTAATACCCATTTTAATATCTTTACTTTTTCATTCATCTTTTCCGCTTCAGAATCCCATCCTGAAATTCTTACGTGCTTATAAAGTTTTACATTCAACTTTGTAATTTCAATTCCAATTTCTTCCTTTGTTTTCATATTTTTTATCCTCTATTTCTAATTTTTATTCATATCATTTTTTCCTCCAGCTCCAATTTTCTTGTTTTGCTCTCTCAAGTACCTAATGCACTTCAACTTGGCTAATTTTACATCTATTAGCAAGCAATTCCACCTCATAACCCACTAATTTTTTATCTCTTAAAAATGATATTGATAAATTCAAATCATTTAATGTTTCAAGAAATGTTTCCTTTAGATTTTCTATTTCCATAATCCCACTCCTTCCTATTTCCATTTTTTAAAATAAGATGGCCACCAAAGCAATATTGCAAGCAACACTGGAAATGCCAAATTTCCACCTGCAATCCAATGCCCTTTTTCTCTAATTACTTCTAACTGAATCAGCACTGCCATTGTTATCAGAAATATTATTTTTATCAGATTTTTCACTGTCAGCATTTTCTCCCTCCATTTCTTTAATTTCTTCCTTATCCATCTCTATCTCAAGTTGTTCTCTAACTGTCATTTCGATAACCCAACCTTTTTTGCAAATTTTTTGATTCTGTTTTTAATTTTTCTTCCCTCTATTTGTTTTTTCACTTCTTCATTTTTGCTATTCACCATTACTAAAGCATCATATTTCATTTTAAATTCACATTCCTTTCCTATTATGCTACTACCACATATTTCATTTTTAAAAATTCTTCATATGTTATCCCAACGTACTTTTCAACTTGAATACGCTGAATGTCATAATCCCAATTGTGTTTCCCAGCCCTTCTTCTTGCTTGCTCATCTTTTTCATCTTTGAATTTTGGAATTGCCGTTCCAAATTTAAGTCTTCCTGTCTGCAATCCTACTCTTACATATTGCTGACCTTTTCCGACAAATTCAGCGGCTTCCTTTATTGTCAATTGCAATTTTGTAGCCTGTTTCCTTATCCAGGATTCTGAAACTTCCATAGTTTTTTCCTTTCCGGGATTGCCGTCCCTTATTTTTTTTGGTGTTTGTTTTTTCATTACTTAGTCCCTTAACGACATTTTTTATTTCCTAACTAACTCCCAATTCCTCAGAATTTTCCCTTTTTAATTTTTCTAATACTGAATCTAAAATTCTAAGATTTTTATTTGTCAACTGTTCCTTTTGAACTTTTTCATACCACTTATTCCAAATTTTTTCACAGTCATTTTCTGCTTTTTCCTTTAATTTTTCATCTTGTATCTGATTTATAATGCTATTTATTCTAACTGCCCATCCAGTCATCACTAAATCATTTTTTAGATTATATTTTTCTTTTATCATTTCTTCCGCAACTTTTTTTAATTCACTTACTGTTGCCAAATGAAATGTATCCGTATTGTGAATTTCCATTCTTAAAATTCTCCTTTAAATAAATTTATGTAACTAAAAGATTTTGTACGATTCTTCTTTTCTTTTTCCTCCATATCTTTTAATACTGTGACTATTATTTCATTAATATCATTTTTCTTTTTCGTTTTTGTTCTTACCCTTGTACTATAATTTCTATATTTACTGCTTTTTTTCCTTCGTTTCTTTTTAAAAAACAAAGGATAACCATATAATAATTTTTTAGGTTGCAAAATTTCTTTTTCTTCCTCTTTTTTCCTATCCAATATAGCCTTAATTCCTATCAAAGCTACAATTATAACCGATGTTATCATCAAAATTATTTTTTTCATCTCTCACTCCCTTACTTCAAAATTTATTCATTTTTAAATATTCTATGTTATAATCTAACCACCTTAATATGAAAGGAGGTATTATTATTTTTATAATAATAATTTTTGCGGCTGTATATGTAGCTGTATTTTTAGCTATATTAAAAGATAAACCCATTAATTATTTCTGGATGACATTTGCAGTCTTGATAATAGTGTGTTTTCTTCCAATATATTATCGAATTGAATTTTCAGAGGAAGAACTAAGTACACTTTTAAGTGTAGGCAGCATGTTCCTTGCTCTCTCTACTTTTACAAAAAACCATAAAATTATTAAAGCCTCTGTCATGAATTTCTTATTCGTACTAATTAATTATCTTGTAATTATTGTGGAAAAAAGACATTCTGAAATAATTGAAGCAAAATTTATCTTTACAATTTTTATAATGCTATCAATTGTTTATTTCATTATAACGTTGATAAGACATTATTTAGATGAAAGTGGTTAAGACCATCAATCCGTACATTCTAAATCTAGTAGTATAAAAAACCAAAAACTTAGCAGGAAAAAAATAGCATAAACTATCCTGGTATCTATTTTATTTCCATATAAGGATGTAATAGATAAAAACAAAATGAAATTTAAAACGCTTAAAAATGCTATATTACGATATCTACGTATTTTATGATCGTATTTTGCTTTAATTCTCTTTTCTATTTCATCCTTATCCATAAATTTTAAAATATCTTCTTCCGTATCTACTCCCATCCTCTCACTCCCTTCTTTTTTCAAATTAACCTCTTTATGCTACAATATCATCGCCAAACAAACTACAACAGAAAGGAGGTGTTTAAATTGAAACTTAAAGTAGTTCTTGTATCTCCATATAGTGATTTTAAAGCTCTTACAGATATGGGACACGTTTCCTTTAATTATTTAGGTATGCTCTGCTATGGTACAAATCAAGATATTGTAAACAGAGCTGGACTTTCTAAATATTTTAGATAATTTGGTTATATACAAAGGTGTTCATCTTTATACAAAAATAAATTTAATAAATTTGCACATCTTTGTATCATTTCAAAATCATTTTCATCTATCTTTACTATCAAGACTTCGTATATTTTATTGATTAATTTTTCTTCTGTTATTTTATCTCTATATTTTGATAATTTTAAAGTAGCTAAAATATTCATTATTCTTGATATTTTATTAAACGGAAACTTGTAAGAATCAATTCTTTTTTCTTTGTGATATTCTCCATTCAAATATTTTTCCACTTCTTCATAACATTTCTCTATTAATCTTCTCTCATTTCCCATCCTCTCACTCCCTTCTTTTTTACGTTTACGCAACAATATTATCAAAAAAAATTTTTTCCATATCTTCAATGCTTAAATTTAAAAATTTTACTAGCATTTCAATTTCTTTTCTATAGAAATCACTTTCACCAGATAACTTACGATAAAAAGTAGGCTTTTCTACACCTATTGCTTTTGCAGCTCCAGCTATATTCGAACCAACTTCTTTTATTTTTGCTTCTAATAAATTTCTATTCACTTAATCACCTCACTCTTTTTTACGTTTACGTAACTAGATGATATAAATATACCACATATTTTTTTCTATGTCAATACGTTTTCGTAACTTTTTTTACTTATTTCTATAAAAAAGTTGCATTTTTGTAAAAATAAAGGTATAATTACGTTGTAAAATGAATTTTGGAGGAGAAATATGGAAATTCACAAAAAAATAAAACAGAGACGACTTGAATTAGGACTTACTTTAGAAAAGGTGGCAAATTATGTAGGAGTAAGTAAGGCAACTGTTTCACGTTGGGAATCTGGTGAAATAGAAAATATGCGACGAGATAGAATAGCCAAATTATCAGAAATTTTAAAAGTTAAACCCAATTTTATTATGGGAATTGAAACCGCTACAAGATTTCCAATTTTAACTTGTTCAAATAATTATGATTTTAAACTTCCAAATGGAGAAGCTGGAGATATAAAAATTAAAGATGGAAAAATACATGTTTCCATTGGAATACCAGAAGATCCTAAATCTTTTAAGGAAGTAAATCTTAAGGACGAAAAGAATTTCAGATTGAAGAATGCTCTACAGTTATTGGAGCTATCTATAAAAGACATCAAAATAACCCCTGAAATAACAAACGATTTGGAAAAAGCAGTTGCCAAAATATTTCTTGAGAATTACACATCAGATAATATAGAAATTACTGAATCAAAAAAAGTCGATGATTAAAGTAAATATCCTCTGAATTTTATTTACGAAGATAATTAAAAAAAATATTTATAGAATGGAGAGTGATTTATTATAGTAAAATTTTTTAAAATTTTAGGTTTTATATTTTTATGGATTATAATAATTCCAATGATATTTAATGGAAACAATCTGATGTTTTCAATTGCAGGATTAGTATTATCTGCGATATTATTGTTAAGAGGATATTTAGGAATTAAGGCCAGAAAATTTCAAAAAGAATTATTAGAAACCAAAAATAAGTATGAAGAGATGTTAAAACCTGATTCTGATGCATTAGAAAAATTAAAAGGCGAACAAAAGGAAGTATTAGAGAGTATTCAAAAATTAAAAGAAGATTTTAATAATACTCAAAATAACTTAAATTCTGATATTAAAAACTTGGAAATTGATAAGCAAAAAATTATTGATGAAATAACTGAATTAAATAATAAATTATCTCCTTTAATCGAACTAGACAATTTAGATATTGCTATTTCTAATTTGAAAACAAAAAATAATAAATTAGCTGAAACTAAAAGAGAATTAAAAATTGAAAAAAATAGATTGATTGAAGAAATAGAACGTAAAAAGAACGAATTAGGCGATTTTAAACGTGATGAACGTAATATATTAGTTCTAGAAAATGTAAAAGATTTACAAGCAGCATTGGAGAAGTTACAGAAAAAAGAAGATAATCAGAAAAAACGGCTAAAAAAAATTAAAGATTACTATGATGCCGTTAAATATGCTATTGATAACTATTTTATTTTTGTTCCTGAGGCATTTAATGTAAAACTGAACAAGGAAAAAGAGATAAACGAAATAGTGCCTCAAGTAACTTTACATTTACATCATATGGAAGTTAAGGAATTGAACAAAGCATTCAAGGAAAATTACAAACAAATTGATCAAACTTTGAACAAAGTAAGTGATAGATATTCAACTAAAACTAATAAAATGGTTTATGATTTAATGGTTATTGCCTTAAAATCTGAATTACAAAACATTCTATACGATTTAAAATATAATAAACTTGAAAAAGCTATTGAAAATATAAAGGCTGTTACAAATAAATATATTAATATTGCTTCAGAAGGAAACCAGACTATCGCAGGAACAATGGCTCAATTCATTGGTGTACTGGAATATCAATTTATAAATGCTGTTAAAATAGAATATAACTACTATATCAAACAAGAACAGATAAAGCAGGAGCAAATAGCTTTAAGGCAAAAATTAAGGGAAGAAGCAGAAGAACGGCGACTATTAAAACTTGAAAAAGAACGTATAGAACGTGAAGAAGAAAAATTTAAACAAGAAATTGAAAGAACACAGGAAATACTTCAAAACTCACAAAACAATGAAGAGATTCAAAACCTAAAAATGAGAATTTTAGAATTACAAGGACAATTATCTGATATAACAATCAAAAAAGATGAAATCACAAGTCTACAAAATGGAAAAGCTGGAAATATTTACATAATAAGTAACTTAGGCTCTTTTGGGGATAAAATGTTCAAAATCGGTATGACAAGAAGGTTAGATCCACAGGAAAGAGTAAACGAACTAGGAAGTGCTTCCGTTCCTTTCAAATTTGATGTTCACAGCTTTATATTCTCTGAAAATGCAGTAGAATTAGAAAAAATATTACACAAACGATTGAATGACAAAAGAGTAAATAAAGTGAATTTAAGAAAGGAATTTTTTTACAGCACAGTAGATGAATTAGAAGAATTAGTAAATGAATTAGATCCAACAGCAGTCTTCAACAAAACTATGCTTGCTGAAGAATATAACCAAACAACATCGGTTAGTGCTGATGAATATGGAATTGAGGATGAAGATGATTTGGATGATGAAAATGTTTATTAATTTCATACTTTAAGAAAGGATTGAAATAATCTATGTTTAAAATTTATTACTTTGAAAATTATGGTACAAAAGATATTGTTAGTGCTGATGGATTAGATTTTACTAAAAATATTAATGATGCTCTAAACTATATTGTTAAGATAAAAAAAGAAAACTTTAATTTCTCCGTATCTGAAAAATCTAATATTTATGGAACCAGAATAGAAGAAATATTAGGAAAAGAAAATACTAAAAAATTTGTTGAAACTGATAAAAAAATAACATTTAAAAATGGTGTAACTATGTATCGTATTTTAAAGAACGACACTTTAAAAGATGCTGTTGATATTGTATTTTTTTATCTGTCGACACCTTATGCTATAAAAAAAATATGTGAAATTTATCCTAATAAAATTTTCATATGGGCACCTTATTTATTAGATGAAATAGATGAACTGAAAAAAAATAAAAAATTTGAGCTTATAGAACTAAAAATAAAATCAAAAAAATAGCCCCTACGACAATAGGGACTAAGCAATGTGATATACTCACAAATGATATGATTTATTAAAACCAAAAATTACAAAACTACAAAAAGTAATACTGATTTAGAGGTAAAAAGAAATAAAATAATACTTGACAATTTATAAATTATAAAGTACGATAAAGTATATCAATACCTTTGCAGTACTTTAAATAGTACAGGTTCCGGCCTACGCAAAGGTTTTTTTTATAAGGAGAAAAAAGAACAGTTAATACCTATGATGGAAAACATCTAACTTTTGAAAAACAGATAGAACTGTTTGAAAAACGAGGAATGAAAACTGGGAAATATCATTACCCCAGAAAAAAGAAATAAGTCAGGCATTTAAATAAAAAATTATTGATAAAATTGTGATTTTGGGGTATCATACTAATGTAAACATGTTTACTCAATAACGAGATCAATACCCCGGCATTACCACTATGGTACAGATACGTCTGACGCTGGGACTTTTTTATTTATAGAAGAGAGGAGGTAACTATCCAATTTATGGAAATACATTTAAATTATCATAAACAATTATAATTAGAGAATTTAAAATTTTAAAGACTTCATAAGCATTGAAAAACTTTAAAACAAACAAAAAAAATAGCCCCTACGGCAATAGGGACTAAGCAATGTGATATACTCACAAACACCAATAGAAGTATATCACACAAACCTTTAAAATTCAATACAAGGAGTGTGATTTTTTTATGAAAAATCCAAATGGATATGGATCCGTTATAAAACTGGGCGGAAAAAGAAGAAAGCCTTTTGGTGCCAGAATTACAACTGGTTATAATGGTGAAGGTAAACAGACTTTTAAATATATAGGATATTTTGAGACAAGGAAAACGGCTATGCAGGCCCTCGCTGAATACAATGCCAATCCCTACGACATAGACCTGGAAAAAATTACGATTAGAGAGGTTATGGATAGATTTATTAAAGAAAAGGAACAAACAATTGAAAATTTAACATTAAAGTCTTATAAAATGTATTACAGGTATTTAAAGCCGCTGTACAATAAAAAAATGAGAGATGTAAAAACTATTGAACTTCAAACTTTTATTGACAGTATGCATCAACTCTCAACTGGAACTTTAAAAAATTTAAAATCATTTATTGGACTGGTGTTAAAAAAAGCTATGGAACTGGATATTATAGATAAGGACTACAGTCAGTTTATAAGACTTCCTAAACATAGAAATAAAATTGAAAGAAAAGTATTTACAGAAGAGGAAATTGCTATATTATGGACTAATCTGAACGAATTTGATTACGTTGATGTAATACTCATATTAATTTACACAGGTATGAGAATAAATGAACTGTTAAAACTTCCAAAAGAAAATATAAACCTTGAAGAAAATACTATAATTGGCGGAAATAAAACTAAAGCAGGTAAAAATAGAGTAATCCCGATACACCCCAAAATACTTCCACTTATAGCTAAAAGAATGACCAATAAAACATTTTTCCTGATTCCAAATAAGTCAGAAGAAGGGTATTATCTATACAATAATTTCAGAAAAAATGAATTTATGAAGATAATGGATAAACTGGGAATGGAACACACAGTGCACGATACAAGGCACACGTTCGCAACAATGATAACAGATGTGTCAACTAATGAGAGTGCTATAACTCAAATTTTAGGCCACACTAATATCAAAATGACAAGAAAATACACCCACACCAATATCGAGAAAATGAGAAAAGAAATGGAAAAAATAAATTAATAAATAAATACAATATCGGGAACAAATATCCCGGTATTTTTTTATACATATTTCACTAACAATTTGTATACTACTTGTATACTACCGTCAAAAAATTATGTATTTTTACAGAATTTTCTCTAAGAATTTAAAAATTATTAAATCTTCAAAAATACTTTATTTTCAATACTTACAATACTTTTCTAAATTTCAACAATTCTACATTTACGTATATGTTGACTTTTGGCATAAAATATAGTATATTTAGTATGAGAAATGAAAATTAATTTTATTAATAAATTTTAAGGAGGATATAGAAATGTTTGAGAGAAGTTCTGGTATTTTGTTACATCCTACTTCACTTCCTGGAAAATATGGAATTGGAAGTTTAGGAAAGGAAGCATATAAATTTGTGGATTTCTTAAAAAAAGCAAATCAAAAATTATGGCAAATTTTCCCATTAGGTCCAACTGGATACGGTGATTCACCTTACCAATGTTTTTCAACATTCGCTGGAAATCCATATCTGATTGATTTTGACTTATTAATTGAGCAAAATTTATTATCAGAGGAAGATTTGAAAGATATTAATTTTGGTGACAATAAGGAATATGTTGATTATGGTGCTATTTATAATCAAAAATATCCTTTACTAAGAAAAGCATTTGAAAATTTTAAAGCTAATGGAAACGATGATTTAAAAAGAAAATTAGAAACTTTTAAAGCTGAAAATAGCGATTGGTTAAATGATTACAGCTTGTTTATTTCTTTAAAAAACCACTTTAATGGACTTCCTTGGACTGAATGGCCACACGATATTAAAGTTAGAGAAGAAGCCGCTATTAATAAATACAGAGAGGAATTAGCTGATGAAGTTGAATACAATAACTTTATTCAATGCCTGTTCTTCGATCAATGGAATAATGTAAAAAAATATGCTAACGATAATGGAATTAAAATAATTGGAGACATACCAATCTTCGTTGCGGTAGACAGTTCTGACGCATGGGCAAATCCAGAAATTTTCCTTTTCGATCCTGAACTAAAACCCGTTAAAGTAGCTGGTGTTCCGCCTGATTATTTCAGTGCTACAGGACAGCTTTGGGGAAATCCTCTATACGACTGGGATAAATTAAAAGAGTTAAACTACAAATGGTGGGTAGACAGAGTTAGAGCTAACCTTTCTACTTGCGATATCATAAGAATTGACCACTTCAGAGGATTTGAAGCATACTGGGCAGTTCCTTATGGAGATGATACTGCAATAAATGGTCAATGGGTAAAAGGACCTGGAATTGACTTATTTAATAAAATAAAGGAAGAATTGGGAGAATTACCAATTATTGCCGAAGACTTAGGATTAATGACACAAGGTGTTATTGATTTGAGAGAAGCAACTGGATTTCCTGGAATGAAAATCTTAGGTTTTGCATTTGATTCAGAAGAAGAAAATGACTACTTGCCTCATACTTATACAAAAAACTGTGTAGTTTATACTGGAACTCACGATAATGACACATTAATCGGATGGTTTACAAAAGCAAAAGAAAAAGATAAACAATTTGCAAGAGATTATTTAAACTCACAAACTGACGATAATATCCATTGGGATGCAATAAGAGGTGCGTGGAGTTCTGTTGCAAACATGGCAATCGCTCCAATTCAAGATTTCCTAGGATTAGGAAGTGAAGCTAGAATCAATACTCCTGGAGTTGCTAGCGGAAACTGGCAATGGAGATTAAAAGATGGTGTATTAACTGATGAATTAGCTGAAAAAATTGCTAAATTTACAAAAGTTTATTCAAGATAATTTATAAAATTTTTTGAATTTGAAAAATCAGGATAAATAAAAATAGAGAGAAATTTGAAAATATTATTCAAAAAACTCTCTATTTTTTAATCTCCAATTCTATTCAGCATCTGTATCTCCTGTAAATATTTTGCAATATTTAATGCACTTGATACTTGAATATGAATCAATGTTTTTCCGGTATTACTACTATAATTATTATTATCTGGAACAAATTTTATATACATCAAAGTTCCTGAATTATACAAAAATGTTGCTGAAGCATACGCATTTTGAAGTTTTGTATATCCTTTTCTCTTAGAATAAAGTTTTCTAATTTCAGAATCCATTTTTTTATGTTCTTTTACAGTTGTATCATATTCAAAAATTGAAGACATAAGTATATTTTTTGCAAAATAAAAACTCCCTCTTGCATAATTTCCAAAAGGATCTTTTACTTTTTCATAATAAAATACAGTATCGTCTACCCCATCATTATCACGATAATATTCCTTTTGTGGAACTACTTTTTTAAATTCTTCATAACTCATCAAAAGACTAATATCATCTGTAACTTTATGCATTGTCTTAAAATCGCTCCATTTATCTGGATTTGTAAATTTTGGTTCAGTAATGTATCCAAATCCTGTATATGCTGAATACGATAATGAATTAAAAATCAATACTGATAAAATTATTGTTTTTTTCATATTCCTCCATTAAACACCTAAATCCTATTTTTTTACTTTCTTATCAATTTCTTCCAAAAGTTTTTTTACTTTATTTTCTAAATTTTTATCATCTTTTATATAATTTAGTGCTTGTTTTAAATATTTTTCAGCTTCCGAATACTTTCCTTGAACAAAATAAAATGCTCCTAATTTAGAACTATATATTGTATCTTTTGGAAATTTATCCGCTAAGAATTTGAACATATATTCCGCTTTATCGTATTCTCCAATTTCAAGGTCCAATTGCCCTAAATTAAATATTGTTGCCGATATTAATTCAGTATCTTTTCTATCTCCTTTTTCTAACACATCAAGATAATATTTTTCAGCTTTTTTATATTCTTTTTTGTTTAAATACAAAGTTGCCAAATTATAGTTCGCTCTTATATTTCCTTTTTTTATAGATTCTAAAAACATTTTTTCTGCATTAGAATAATCATTTTTCTTGTAATATTCATTCGCCTTCAAAAATTCCTCATCGCCATTTGCTGCATAAATTATTGAAAAACTAAAAATTAGCATTATCAATACTAAAAATTTATGTTTCATTTTCATCTCCTCTTAGTTTTTATATAAATCTCTATTTTTCAAGATTAAATATTTAATCTAAAAAATTTACCTTTTTACATTATCATATTTTTGCATAAAAAGTGTTGCGACATATTCATTTTTATTGTATTTTACGCCTCCAATTTCCACTTCTCCTGCCACATCTTTTAAATCAGAATATTGATTATATTCCCAGCCATTTTTACTTGTCTGTTCCAAAATTTTAGCATTCTTTTGATATGACAGTTCAATTACTTCAACATTACCTCTATATCTATATTTTTTTAACAGTTGTAAAATCTGAACCATAGTATTTTCTTCGTTTTGTTCTATCAAAAAAGTTAATTTATTTGGAAGAGATTTGTTCATTCTCCAAATTTCTTCTATCAACTTTTCTGCAAATTTCTTCTCATCACTTTTATATCTAAAAGTAACCATGTCTCCTAATGATAGAGCTTTTGTTAACACTCCGCTTTGCTCTACAGTTCTTGCAATAGGATTTTTGAAATTATCATCCATTACAGTTATAACCACTTTTGGCATATAAACTTTTTTCTCTTTTGAAAAAGATAAAATTCCTAGTATTAAGAATAACGATAATATTATTTTTTTCATTTCTCCTCCTTTAATTATTTTTCTTTTTTATCTTTCAATTTTTTCTGAATAAACTTCACCATCAAGAATCCAGTTAGTCCTCCCGCAATCATAGCAACAATTACTAATATTTCTTCCATATTATAGTTTACCTCCAAATCTTTCTAAAATCAATCATCTAATTTTTCTTCTTCTAATTTATCTTTGCTTTCAATTTTTCCTAATTTTCTAAAAAAAGCTACTATTAATCCTATTCCAGCTACTCCTCCAACAATTATCATGATATATGTTAATATAACTAAAATAGTATAATCTGTATCCATATTTAACTCATTCCTTTACTTTTCAAAATTATTGTCCCAGCAATTTCTTAATCCCTTCAATTAACAAAATATGCTCTTTTTCCAGAACCCTTTTTTGTAAAATTTCAGGCGTATCATTCTCATAAACAGGCACTTTCACATTTGTTATAATTTCTCCTGTGTCTATTCCATTGTCTACAAAATGGATGGTGCAGCCGCTTTCTTTTTCCTTGTTTGCGATTACAGCTTCGTGGACTTTTATTCCGTACATTCCTTTTCCACCGTATTTTGGGAGAAGTGACGGATGAATATTTATAATTTTACGATTCCATTTGTTTATGAAATTTTCTGATAAGATTGAAAGATAGCCTGCAAGTACGATGTAATCTGTTTTTTCTGTATCGTTTTCCAAAATAGTGTTTATTTCATCTGATAAATTTTTTCCAAATAATTTTTTATCGAGCATTATACTTTTTATCCCATGTTTTTCAGCTCTTTCCAGTCCAAAGCATTCCCTATCGGCAATAACGTAGGAAATTTCACAGTTTAAGTTTCCGTTTTCGATATTGTCGATTATTGACTGTAAATTTGAGCCTGAGCCTGATATAAACACTGCTATTCGAGTTTTTTTATTTTCTGAATTATCTTTTGAATTTTCAATTATTTTAGACATATTTTTTCATCACCTTTTCCAATATGTCCGATTTCATAAGCATTTTCACCATTTTTTTCTAAAATTTCAATCACTTTTTCCTTATCCTTTGCGTCCACAATCAATACAAATCCTATACCCATATTAAATGTTCCCCACATTTCCTCTTCGCTTACTCTTGAAAATGCATCGTGCTTAAATAACTCGTGAATTTGAATTTTTGATTTTTGTATATTTGCACAAAGTCCGTCAGGTATTGTTCTTGGAACGTTTTCGATAAGCCCTCCACCAGTAATGTGAGCCATTCCGTTGATTTTTACTTCCTTCATTACAGCCTGAACTGGTTTTACATAAATTTTTGTTGGAGTCAATAAATGCTCTCCAATTGTTTTTCCATTGTAAACTTCAGTAAAATCAGTAAATAATTTTCTGATTAATGAAAAACCGTTACTGTGAGCTCCGCTTGATGGAATTGCAATTAAAACATCATTTTTCTTAACATCTGAACCATTCACAATTTGATCCTCTTCTACAGCCCCTACTGCAAATCCTGCAATATCATATTCTCCTGGAGTATAGAATCCTGGCATTTCAGCGGTTTCTCCACCAATTAAGGCAGCTTCTGACTGCAGGCATCCTTCCACAACTCCGCTTACAATTTTAGCCGACACATTTGAATCTAATTTCCCGCAAGCTAAGTAATCTAGGAAAAATAAGGGTTTCGCTCCGTGACACAAAATATCGTTTATACACATTGCTACGCAATCTATTCCAACTGTATTGTAAATTCCTGTTTCAAATGCAACTTTTAATTTTGTTCCAACTCCGTCAGTTCCAGAAACCAGCACAGGCTTTTTATAATCTCCAAGTTTGTATAAAGCTCCGAAACTTCCCAAATCGTTCATGACATTGGCATTATATGTGCTTTTAGCACCATTTTTTATTTTTTCTACACTTTTGTACCCTTCTTCTTTATCTACTCCCGAATCTTTATAAGAAATTGACATTTTTTCCTCCTATTTTATCTTTTATTCTACAAATATTTTAAAATTTTTATTATATTTTGTAGGAAAAAATTCCGTAATTTCATATTCTGCAATTTCATTTGCATTAAATGGATCTTCTAAAATTATCTTTTCTACTTCTGCTAAACTTTCTGCATTTAATAAAATTACACCGCCTGTTCTAGGATTTTTTCTCCCTGAACAAATGAATTTTCCCATTTCATAATATTTTTCCAAAAATTTTATGTGTTCTTCTAAATATTTTTCAACTTCACTTACTTCCTTTATATAATTCAAATTTACAATATACATTTTTTCACCTTATTTCTTTAATTCCTCTAAAGCCTTTTTTTGAATTGGTGTCAACGAAGCATAAAATTCTTCTTCATAATCACCCAAGCCAGCTGGATAATCTCCATTAAAACATTCCATGCAAAGCCCTGTATAAGGTGCGTCAAAATCAAGCCCTATTGACTCAATCAGCCCATCTATGCTAAGAAATGCAAGCGAATCTGCTCCTATATATTCTCTTACTTCCTCAACAGTTTTATTTGCCGAAATTAATTCAGATGATTTTGAAACATCTATTCCATAAAAAATAGGAAATTTAAATTCTGGAGATGCAATACGGACATGCACTTCCTTTGCTCCCGCTTCTTTTAACAGCTGAACTATACGGCTTGAAGTTGTCCCACGGACTATTGAGTCATCTATCATAACTACAACTTTATCTTTTACAACGCTTTTTACAGCAGATAATTTCATTCTGACACCTTGCTCACGTAATTCCTGAGTTGGCTGAATAAAAGTACGTGCTACATATTGATTTTTAATTAAGCCCATTTCATAAGGCTTTCCAATTTCTTCCGCATATCCACTTGCTGCTGACAATGATGAATTTGGAACTCCAATTATAATATCTGCGTGTTCAACTGGAGCTTCCTGCGCCAATCTTCTTCCACATCTTTTACGTGACTTATGAACATTTACTCCAGAAATATCAGAATCAGGACGAGCAAAATACACATATTCCATTGCCGCAATGGCAGTTGAAGTGTTTTCAGTATATTTTTCTATTCTATATCCACTTTCATCAATGATAACAACTTCTCCAGATCTTATATTTCTAATAAATTCTGCTCCAACAATTTCCAATGCACATGTTTCACTTGCCAAAATATACGCCCCATTTTTTGCTTTTCCTAAAATTAAAGGACGAAATTCAAATGGATCTACTGCCCCATACAATTCTGTCTGAGTTTGAATTACGAAAGAAAATCCACCTTTTACTTGACACAATGCATCTTTCAGCTGGCTCAGAAAATCCTTTTCCTTGCTTCTTCTTATCAAGTGAACCAATACTTCCGTATCAGATGAAGAATGAAAAATCGCACCGTGTTCTTCTAATTCCCTTTTTAATGTTTTGGCATTGATTAAATTTCCATTGTGTGCCAACGCAATACTTCCATCAAAAAATTGAAATAAAAATGGCTGAATATTACGTTCACTGCTACTCCCAGAAGTTGCATACCGCACATGCCCTATGGCACTATTCCCTTCCAGACGATTAAATATTCTGTCATCATTAAATACTTCTGACACTAATCCAGGCCCACGATGTCCATTTACACGTTTTCCGTCACTTACTACAATTCCTGCCGCTTCCTGCCCTCTATGCTGAAGACTATGAAGCCCATAATAAGTAAGCTTTGCCGCATTAGGATGTCCATAAACTCCAAATACTCCGCATTCCTCATTCAAACTTTTAAACACGATTTTTCCCTCCATTCAAATTATTCTGCCAATGCTTTTTCTAAACGACGTAAAACTTCACGATATGCTCCCATTACATCTCCTAAATCCTGTCTAAATCTATCCTTATCCAATTTTTTAAGAGTATCCTTATCCCATAATCTCATTGAATCTGGACTTATTTCATCAGCCAGCAAAATATTCCCATCCTTATCTCTTCCAAACTCAATTTTATAATCCACTAAAATCAAGTTCATTTTATCAAATAATTTTGAAAGCAAGTCATTTATCAAAAAAGTTTGCTCTTTAATCTCAGCCAATTCATCTTCAGTTACCAATTCCAATGCCAAAGCATGATCATCATTTAATAGCGGATCTCCTAAATCATCATTTTTATACGACAGTTCAAATGTAGGTCTTTTAAAAATTTTCCCTTCTTCCGCTCCATATCTTTTCACAAAACTTCCAGTCGCCCTATTTCTAATAATCACTTCCAAAGGCACAATTTCAACTTTTTTACATAATTGTTCCCTTTCGTTCAAAGTTTCAATCCAGTGAGTTTTTACACCATTTTTTATCAAATATTCATAAATCAACGTAGAAATTTTATTATTCAAAATCCCCTTATCTTCCAACTGGTCTTTTTTTACCCCATTAAAAGCTGTTGCATCATCTTTAAAATACATAATTATTTCATCTGCTTTATCTGTTGAAAAAATTGATTTTGCTTTTCCTTCATAAATTTGTTCTCTTGTTTCCATTTTTTATTTCCTCCATTTATATTTTTTATTTTATCAAAAAACCTTGAACTATTTCAATAACTGCCAAAGCTATCCCAATAGCTGCAAAAATTTTATTCCAATTCTCACTTCTTTTATCTTCTTTCTCTTTTTCTTTTTCCCGTTTTCTTTCTAACTGATAAGATGTTACATCTCTAATAAGGGATATTATTTTCTCCAGTTCAGTAAACTGCTCATCAATATTATATTCTTCCATAACTTCATGCAGTTCTGTTGAAGCGCTTCTTACTTCACGGATAGGATATCTGTAATACATTTTTGCATAAAACAATGTAATTTCCTGTATTATTTTTTCTATTTTCTTTAATCCTTCTTCAGAATAATCTCCATACAGCTTTTCAAAATCTAATGAAGCTATTTTTATTTGAAAATATTTTATAATTTCACTATAATAATATATTATAGCCTCTCCGACTATTTTCAAATTTTCTTTACGAATTTTATCATCTTCACTATTTTTTTCAATTTCTTCAGGAAATTTTTTATTAACTTTTATAGCAGTATATTTCTCTTCACTTATTTTAAAGAAGTAGTAATAGTAATTTTTATCTTTTTCTATATTACTGTAACTTATGTTATCTCTCAAATTTCCTTTCAAAGTATCTTTTCCGCAAACCTTGTTCTCTTCGTTTATATATTTCTTTTTAAATTCATTTAACTCTTCCTGAGTCAAAAATATTTCTTTTTTATAAAGTTCATAAATTTTATTATTCATAAGTATCTTTTTTAAAATTCTACCTTTTCTTCATTTTCCTTAATAAACTTAGCCTTCATCTCTTTTCTGAAATTAATCAGTTTTTCCTTAATTTCAGGATATTTTAGTGCTAAAATCTGTACAGCCAGCATCCCCGCATTATACGAATTATCAATTCCAACTGTTGCCACAGGAATAGACTTTGGCATCTGTACAATTGAATAAAGTGCATCAAGCCCTCCAATCGCTCCATTTAAAGGCACTCCCACAACAGGAAGAATTGTCTTTGAAGCAATAACTCCTGGTAAATGTGCCGCAAGTCCAGCTCCAGCGATAATCACTTCAGCCCCTCTCTTTTCCACATCTGCAAGAACTTCCTCCAATTTTTCAGGAACTCTGTGAGCAGACAGGACATAAGCCTCGTACCCAATCCCAAATTCCTTCAGGCAGTTTGCTGCACCTCTCATTTTCTCAGTATCCGACTGACTTCCAAAAAATATTGCTACTTTCATTTTTTAATTCTCCTTTCATTTCTTCTTTACTTATTTTTACTTATCTATATAAAAATCAGCTTTCTTTTTATTTGAATCACTATCTGCTTCTTGCAAGTTGTTTTCTTATAACTTGTTCTATTTCCTGATTTCTTTTCATAAGAAGTATTCCAATTGGATTTATATCTGTATATTTCTTATTTTCCATATCAGACATTATTTGATTAATTAATTCTAAATTTGATTTATTTTCTTTTTTAGCCAAAAGATAGATTTCTTTGTTTATTATTGTTTTGGAGTTTATAAATTCATACTCCTTATTTTCCATCGTATCTGATAATTTTTTTATTTCTGATTGAATTTTTTTCAAATCTTGTAAATATTTTTCGCTGTCTTTTTCTTCAACTGGAACTTCAAATGTCTCTTCTGCATTATAAATTTCATTCCAATCGTACAATTTATAGTAAAATATATCAATCAATAAACTTTCTTTAAACAAATCGCCTATTGGTGTATTATTTCCATATTGCTGATCTGCATAAAAAACAGCCGTTTTTTTTAGTAAATATTTTAATTTGAAAATAAATATTTTGTTTAATTCCCTATATTTTTCCTTACGTTGTTTAATACTTTCTAAATATTCAGAATTTAAAGTTTTTCCCTTTCCAAAATTGTCCTTTTTATAATCTCCTGATTAATAATAATTTTCCAAGTTATCTGCTTTCGACTTCCAAATTTTTAATGATTCAATCCAATTTCCCGTTAATTTACCAAACAATTTATCATTTTTATTTTCCTTTTCCAGCACTTGAATTACACTGTCAAAATCTGAAAATTTTTTTTCTGATGCCATTTTCAAAAAGTCATTTATTTGCTTTTCATCAGGTTTTACAAAATTATTATTATCATCTAAAAATATCTTTTTGTAATCATAAAAAAAATCTTTTTCATAAAAATACATGCTTATTTTAACAACATTGTTACCATAACGAGGCATATTTTCAGCAATTTCTCTGAATTCTTCCTTCCAATTCTTAGGTATGTGTTCAAAATCCAGCATTTCATCAAGTGAGATTTCACGTAGAATATCCTGATTACTCACATTTTCAACCTTTTTATTTTGAGTATTTGTCGACTTTTCTTCTTTCTTTTGGCAATTTGATAAAACTAACGACAGTAAAATGGCTAAAAACAGAAATTTATTTATTTTTTTCACACCAAACTTCCTTTACAAAAAATTAAAATTATTTAAGTTATACTCGAACCCATTTAAAATTAAACTATTAAAAATTAGACAAACTTAGGGTTTGAGTAAGTAGTTATAGCCTTTGAGTTCTGTTTTAAAACAGTTTTACTATGCAAAGATAGAATCAATATTGATTCAAGATTCTATCTCCATAACATAGTTTTTTTCTATTTAAAAAATTTTATTCCATTTCTAAAGATATTCTGCTCCTTATTCCCATAAATATTTTTATAAACATTCTTTCCTTTTCTTTCAGAATGTCCCATTTTCCCAAAGATTCTACCATTATGAGCAAGCATTCCTTCAATTGCATAATATGAACCGTTTGGGTTAAATTGAGAATCCATTGTTGAATTTCCATCTAAACCTACATATTTTGTTGCAATTTGATTGTTTTTGAATAATTTTTTGTATTCTTCCTCCGTAATAATTATTCTTCCTTCACCGTGAGAAATTGGGATAGAATGAATATCTCCCTCTTCCATATCAGAAAGCCATGGAGAGTTATTTGTAATAATTTTTGTCTGCACGATTTTTGACATATGTTTATCAATTGCATTAAAGGTTAAAGTTGGCGAAGTTTCTTTCAATTCACGAATTTCCCCGTAAGGAAGTAATCCTGATTTTATAAGTGCTTGAAAACCGTTACAAATTCCTAAGATTAATCCATCTCTCTTTAGTAAATTTTCCACAGCTTCTTTAACTTTTTTATTTTTTAGGACAGCAACCATGAATTTAGCAGAACCATCTGGTTCATCTCCTGCACTAAATCCTCCAGGAAGCATTAAAATCTGCGAATTATTAATTTCCTTAACAAAATTGTCTATTGAATCTAAAATATTTCTATGAGACAAGTTGTTAAACACTCCTATTTTAGAAATTCCTCCTTCACGGTTAAATGCTCTTTCCAAATCATATTCTGAATTTGTTCCTGGAAATACTGGTATAAACACTCTAGGTTTTGCATAAGTGTTTGAGATATTACTAATTATATTTTCATGCTCAATCTTAGCAAGTTTTTCATATTTTAAGCCTTCACAATGTGCAATTTCATGCTCTTTTGACACTTCTTTTTTTGTTGGGAAGATTTTTTCAAGTTTGCTTTCCCAATTTCCAATTAACTCATCTAATTCAAAAGTTATTCCATTTATACTAATTTTGGCTTCATCAGTCACTTTTCCGAGCAATATCGCATTTTTATGCTCAATATTTTCAGCAGTTTCCACAATAAATGCTCCGTAATTTACTTTAAACCAGTCATTTTCATCAACTTGTACCGAAATATCCACACCTAGTTTATTTCCAAATGTCATTTTTGCAATACTTTCTGCAATTCCACCATTTTTCACAGCCATAGCAGATACAATTTTTTTATTTCTTATATTTTCAGTTATAAAATCAAAGTTTGACTTTAATTCATCAAGTTTTGGCAAATCATTTTCATCATTTGGCGTTGTAATTAAGTACACATTATTTCCAGCCTTTTTAAATTCGCTAGAAATTACATTTTCGGCATCTGTAACGCTTACTGCAAATGATACCAATGTTGGCGGTACAGAAATTTCATTAAATGTTCCGCTCATTGAGTCTTTTCCACCAATTGACGGCAATCCAAAGGCTTTTTGAATGTGCAATGCTCCTAATAATGCTGATAATGGTTTACCCCATTTTTTAGAATCCTGCCCCAGTCTTTCAAAATATTCCTGGAATGTAAATCTAATGTTTTTGTAGTTCCCTCCACCAGCGACAACTTTTGCCATTGACTCAATTACAGCGTAAGCACCGCCGTGGAATGTACTTTGTTTTGCAACATAAGGATTGTATCCATACCCAACCATTGAAGCGACATCAGTTTCTGCATTAATTACAGACACTTTCTGTACCGAAACTTCCGCAGGTGTCAACTGATATTTCCCACCAAATGGCATTAATACAGTAGTTGCTCCAATTGTTGCGTCAAAAGTTTCAACTAACCCTCTTTGTGAAGCGACATTCAAGTCTTTCAGGTTATTTATAAATTTGCTTCTAAAGTCATTTCCTTCAATTTCTCTGTTTAAATTCAATTTTGGTGTATTTTCAATTGTAATATTGATATTTGAAGCAGCTCCGTTCGTATTTAGGAAATCTCTTGAAATATCAACAATCGCCTTTCCATTGTATTTCATAACAAGCCTGTTAGAATCATTAATTTCGGCTACTTGATACGCTTCCAGATTTTCTTCGTTTGCAAATTCTATAAATTTATCCAAGTTTTGTTTTTCAATAACAACAGCCATTCTTTCCTGCGACTCTGAAATAGCAAGTTCCGTACCATTTAGTCCAATATATTTCACTCTTACTTTATTCAAGTCAATTTCAAGCCCGTCAGCAAGCTCTCCGATTGCAACTGAAACTCCTCCAGCTCCAAAGTCATTACATTTCTTAATTAATTTTGTAACATTTCTGTTTCTGAAAAGTCTTTGAATTTTTCTTTCAACAATCGCATTTCCTTTTTGCACTTCAGCGCTTGATTTTTCTGAAGATTCTGTTGTATGCTCCTTAGACGAGCCAGTCGCTCCTCCAATTCCGTCTCTTCCAGTTCTTCCACCAAGTAAAATTACAATATCCCCATTTTCAGGCTTTTCGCGAATAATATTTTCAGCAGGTGCCGCTCCCACGACAAGTCCCAGTTCCATCCTTTTAGCCTTATATCCTTCATCGTAAATTTCATTCACATGAGTTGTTGCAAGTCCGATTTGATTTCCATAAGAAGAGAATCCATGTGCAGCTACTTGTGTAATAACCTTTTGCGGCAATTTTCCAGCCATTGTATCCTCAATTTTTTCAGTCGGATCAGCAGAACCGCTAATTCTCACAGCCTGATAAACATAAGTTCTTCCAGATAACGGATCACGGATTGCTCCACCAATACAAGTAGAAGCTCCTCCAAACGGCTCAATTTCTGTTGGATGGTTATGAGTTTCATTTTTAAACTGCAAAATCCATTTTTCAGTAAATGTATTCTTTTTCCCATTTTCATCAATTCTTTCAATTGGCACATCAATATAGATCGAACACGCATTTATCTCATCCGAAACTTCCAAATCTGGCAAGTTCCCATTTTTTCTCTGCTCTTTTCCAAAAATTGTAGCAAGATCCATAAGAGTTATAGGCTTTTTAGAAATTCTGTCAGCATGAACGTACTTCCTACTTTCCAAGTACTCATTAATAGCCTTTTCTATAATATTTTTGTAAGTTTCATTTTCAATTCTTATATCATCAATAATTGTTTCAAAAGTTGTATGTCGGCAGTGATCGCTCCAGTAAGTATCAAGAACACGAATTTCAGTTTCTGTAGGATTTCTTTTTTCCTCATTTTTAAAATATTCCTGAATAAACAACAAGTCGTTCACAGTCATCGCCAGTTCCAATTCATTTTTAAGACTTTCAATTTCCTCTTTTGTTTTTTCAGTAAATCCTTCATAAACAATAACATCATCCGTATTTTCAGTTTCAACATTTTCACTTAGAACATTTAAATCTTTTTCCCTCGCCTCAACTTCATTTATATAATATTTTTTTATTCTAGCAAGTTCATCAGGAGAAATATTTCCGTATAAAATTATCAATTTTCCGCTTTTTACATTAATATTATTATCTTCATCAATCAATAAATTTATACATTGAATTGCAGAATCCGCCCTCTGATCATATTGCCCCGGCAAAAATTCCACTGAAAAATACACATTTTTCGAATCTTTTTCCTTAAACACTTCATCAAATGATCTAAAAACATTGTCAACATTTATTTCTGAAAATACAGTTTTTTCCAATTTTTCCAAATCATTTTCACCCAAGTTAAACACATCATAAATATTCAAGACTCTTACATCAACAAGCCCATCTATCCCGATGTTTTCCTTCAAGTCACTAAACAAATTCTGTGCTTCCACTCTAAAATCTTCTTTTTTTTCCACAAAGATTCTATAATTCATTTTTTCTCTCCTTCTTTCTGCTATATTTTTTATTTATATTAACTAATTTAATACTATTTCCCATTTAAATAGCAAATATTTAATAAATTTTGAATTAAATATGTTTAAGCAAGGGTTTTAAACTTCTTGTCCTTAACATAGTTTTTATTTTCTAACAGGATTTAGTATTAGATTATTTTGTTTAATAACAGTCTTTTCTATTTTTATTATGTTTTTTCTTTATTTTTCACAGGATTGCTCATTGCCGCAAATCCTTATCTTGCAGTAAAGGTTTATCCTGATAATTAAAATTATGGCAAGATTGCTACGCAATACCTATGGCTAGACTACGACTTTTATTTGCCCAACTCCGAAACTCCTCCTTATCAGTCGTCAAACAGTCGTAGTTGAACAAATAAAATCTCCGTCAATTTATCAATTCTTTAAAAATATTAGTTTTTTATTCTTTACGAAAAAATTTTTAATATTTAAACGAGATTTAGTTTTAATCATCACATTTATTATAATAAATCAAAATGCAGTAATTTTTTGGAAATAAAAATTATTATCTAAGCGAAGCGAATTTCAAGTTTGTTTTCAAAAAATGCTTAGACAAGCCGAGATTATTCCGTTGTGCTTTCGCCTATATCTAAAAATATTATAATTTGAAGAAATTAAAATAACTAGTATCGTGAAATAAAAGGGGATGATAACTGTCCCCTTTAAACTAAAAAAAGAAAAAATAAAAAAATCTAAGTAAATAAAATTCACCTAGATTTCTGACACAAATTTATATATTTAATTTTTTTACATTTTATACATAACAAAGCAGACAATTTTACAATTTGTCCTGTAAAAAATATCTTGATTGCTCTTCTGATAAAAAAATTTTTTTTCATCTTTCCTCCACAACAAATTTAACTTTACAAACAATAATAAATACTTCACTTAAAATTTTGATATTTTTCGTAAAATCTTCCACTTAATAAAAGTATAACAAAATTTTACTATTTTTTCAATACCTAAAAAATTATTTCCAGCACTCATCTTTAAACTCAGATTTTTTCATTCTTGAAACATATTTATTCCCTGCCACAAAATATCGTAATTCCTTTTCTGTCCAGATTCCTTTATTTGGAATACCTATTCTTGCCGAAATTCCAATATTTTTAGCTATTTTACTGTTCTCAAAATCAATATAAAGTATATTTTCTTCCATATTTTCAATATCATAAATTGATTTTTTTGATACTTTATGAAATTCTTTTGTAATTTCACAAATCTTACTCTTGTTGAATACATCTCCAATTCCCATCGCCTTTGTCAATTTTCCAGGACCATTGCTAATTAAAATTCCCTCTTTTCCTCTATTTTCAATCATTCTTTCAACATTTATCACAGGCTCAATTCCCCTAATCAGTACTGCCTGAGGATTTCCTTCTTCACAGCTGACAATATTGAGCATTTTGTGTGTGTGCATAGTATAAATATAAACTGTTCCCGCTTTCCCAAACAAGGCCTCAACCTTTGGAGTCAATTTTCCCTCAAATCCGTGACAAGCCCTATCTACTACTCCCAAATAAGCTTCCGTTTCTACAATGTATCCCCCCAGTAATTCATTATTCTTTTTTACGAGTACTAATTTTCCAAGTAAATTTTTTGCAAGCGAAACTGTATCCTGTTCAAAAAATTGTTTCATATTGTGTATACTACTATTTTTTTCCATTTTTTCACCTTATATTTTTTAACTTTTAGATTAATAAAATTTTATAACATTCTTTTTAAGATTTCAACAAATAATTTTAATTATTTTATTTTATCTATTGACATTTAGTTTTTTCAAGGTACAATATTATTGACATAGATGAAAGGATGTGATGATTTATGAAAATCATTATTAGCGGAAAACAACTTAAAATTACAGATGCAATTAAAACTTATACTGAAGAAAAAATAAGCAGAATTTCTAAGTATTCGGAAGCTATCACAGAAGTCGATGTTGTTCTGACAGTCGAAGACACAAAATCTGAAGGGCCAATTCATAAAGCTGACGGATTAGTTTATGCAAGCGGTACAAAAATAAAAATAGAAGCTGAAAACAAAGATTTGTACGCAGCAATTGATGACTTAGCTGACAGACTAGAAAGACAAGTCAGAAAATATAAAGAAAAACAAAAAGATTATAATAAAAAAGGTTCTCATTAATTATAATTTTTACAAAATATTTTAAAAGTAAAAAAGTGTGATATATAAAAAAAGACTATTTTAGAACTTTCAAAGTTTTAGATTAGTCTTTTTTATATATTTTTGAATTTATCATAATACATTATATACTCAAACCTATTTTAAATTAAACTGCTAAAATTATATAAATTTATGGTTTGAGTAAAATAGTCATAGCTTTTGAGTTTTGTTTTAAATAAGTTTTACTATATAATCTATGTTATAAAAAAGGAATTCATTTTCTACTTGTGGAAAACTTGTAAGATAATATTTATAAAAAATAGTAAATGTATCCAATATATTAGAAGTATACTTTCATTCTTCTGTGTTTTAATTTTGGTAACCTATTCTCATATTAACCATTTTTAGCGATATTAATTTTTTAAAAAATTATTCTCATATTATACCAAATTGCATTTCCATGCGTTGACTCCGACAACCCTTCATTCACAAAACCAATTTTTTCATAAAATGAAACAAGTTTATCTTTACAAGTCAAAACAATGCCTTTCCTACCATCTTTTTTCGTATCTTCCACAATTCTTCTCAAAACTTTTCCAGCGTAACCTTTCCTTCTAAATTTTGGAAGCGTATTTACCCCAAAAATCATTTGCCAATCGCCATTTTTATTATGTAAATCAGGATTTTCAAACATCTCATCTGTAAGAATATCATTATCTGTAGCCATCCCATTTACAAATGAAACAATTTTCCCTGCCTCATTTTCCAAAATCCAAAAAAAATTTGGATAAACTTCCAATCTTCTACAAAAAATTTCTTCAGTTGCCGCTTCTGCTGCAGGAAAACATTCCCGCTCAATTCTCGACAATTCTTTCAAATCATTAATTGTAGCTTTTCTAATTTTCATCTTTTGTATTTAATCCTTCCTTTTTTATTTAAATATGAATTTTGTATATATTTATTATTTTTAAAAAGCCAACAAAAATAGTTTTTTCTACTTTCATAGATTATATAATATTTATGTTTACAAAATTTTTTTAATTCACAAAATAATTTTTTATACAATTTCTCGTTTAATTTTTTACATCTACATTATCTCTAATCAAAAATCACTTTCCAATTATCTTTATCTTTATTAGCCTCAAAACACATTCGGATCTGCTCAGCGGTAGTTTTATTAGTTGCAAGCTCTGGCAATTCATCAATTCCAAAATACTGGCTATCAATTGTTTCTATATTTTTCTCGAATTTTCCGCTAACATATTTACACAACACAAAAATTTTTGTTATGCCATAAGGAATTGCTTTTCCTTGATTTTTTGTTACATCCAGTAAGGCTACAATCATTTCTGCACTTGCTTCAATTCCAGCTTCCTCCTTAACTTCCTTTAATACATTTTCCTTAACTGAAAGATGTACATCTGCCCATCCGCCTGGCAATGCCCATTTTCCATTACTCTCCTGAATTAGTAAAATCTTATTATTTTCAAAAATCGCAGCTCTAGCATCAATTTTAGGTGTCTGATATCCAACTTCATTACAAAACAGATTTTTTACTTTTCCTACCGAAATATCAGTCTTGTGAGCTACCATCTCTGCTGAAATCTCTCTAATTCTCTCAAATCGCTCAATATCGAACTTATCCTTTCCATACGCAAGTCCCGCCTGAGCCAGACTTTGCAATTCAATTGCCCAATTTAGCCATCTTTCCTCTTCCACTTTTTTCTCCGATTTTTTTCCATATTTCATCAATCATCACCCTCCATCAAAACTCTACTCCTCAACATCGACTTTTATTACTTCTCTCATAAACATCAAATACACGAATAAAATTAAAAAGATAACACTAATAATTGTTCTCAAAATAGATGGTTTTTGTAAAATAAAATTATTTATTATTAATTGAAGTATTACCATCATTATCGGCAAACTAACATCTATCCTTACAGAAACCTTCGCATCTTTCCCCGCTACCTTAATTTTCTTCACAACCTTTTTAAGTCCAGTCCTAAATATTGTAACTTCATGCTCTCCTTTTGGAACCTGAACTTCCAAATATTTTTTTCTAAATTCTATTGGATTTCCACCATCTATTTTTACTCTGTAACCAGTTGTTCCATTTTTATCAGCATTTTTTTCTTTTATATTTAGGTTGTTTATTATTAATTTCGGCATTTATTTACCCTTTCTTTTAAATTTATCGCATAATCAACTGCAAGCCATGTTTGAACTTCATTTTCTAAATTTACATTTTCTAGAAAAGAAACTCCAAAACTAAAAATTTGATTCCTTGTTTTTTCAAAAATTACAATTTCAATTCCATTTTCCAAATACTCAATATCAAAATCATTATTATTCCCATCAGATTCTGCCATAGACAATCCAGAAGTTGTCCCTATTGTCAATTTACCATTTTTAATTTCAAAAGAAATCGCTTCCAATCTCTCTCCACTCTCAACGTAACTTTCACATCCAAAATCTGTTTCTAAAATACATTTTAAAAAATGTTTGTTTATTTTATCTACTTTTTCCTTTTTAAATTCATACTTCAATGAATATGTTTCGGTTTTCAAAAAAGATTTAGAATTTTGAATTTTAGAAAAATTAAACTCAACTTCTTTTTTATCCATAAACATTCGTATATTTCCAAAAGGTGTTTTCAGCATAACTCTCTCTCTTCATCTAATTTTCAACCTCAATTAACCCATATTTATCTATTTTTTAGTCTTCCAAAATTTCTTTTGCAAAACTTCCTTCTTTTTCAGTTCCCAATAAAATTTCCTCAACAGTTGCCGCAATATCGGCAAAAGTTTTTCTAGTTCCAATATTTACATTTTTCTTAACATTCTTACCATAAATCAATATCGGTATGTATTCTCTTGTATGGTCTGTTCCCTTGTATGTAGGGTCATTTCCATGATCGGCAGTAATAATAAGGATTTCATCATCTTTCAAGTTCTTTTGGATTTCAGGAAGCCAGTTATCAAATTCAATCATAGCATTTACATAACCTTCCACATTTCTTCTGTGCCCATAAACAGCATCAAAATCAACTAAGTTAGTGAAAATCAATCCTTTTGTATCTTCCTTCAATGCGTCTATTGTTTTTTTAATTCCATCTAGATTGTCCTGATTAGCTTTTCTGTTATCTGTAATTCCTTTTCCATTGAACAGGTCACTTGTCTTACCAATTCCCACTACATCAAGTCCAGCTTTTTCCAATCTTTCAAGCATGCTTTCTTTTGGAGGATCAATTGAAAAGTCGTGTCTATTCGCAGTTCTCTTAAATTCTCCTACTTTTTTACCAACATAAGGTCTTGCAATTACCCTTGCCACAGGTGATTTCTCATTACAAATTTCAAGTGCAATTTCACACGCCTTGTAAAGTTCTTCCAATGGTATAATTTCTTCATTTGCAGCAATTTGGAATACAGGATCTGCTGAACCGTAAACTATCCAGTTACCTGTTCTAATTTGCTCTTCTCCATATTGATCAATTGCGACAGTTCCTGAAAGTGGCTTGTTTAACATAACTTTTCTTCCAGTTTTTTCTTCAAATTCTTTTATAACTTCATCTGAAAATCCATCTTTATAATTTGGAAATGGACGTTCTAGCGGTACACCAGCAATTTCCCAGTGTCCAGTTGTTGAATCTTTTCCATGCGATACTTCAATCGCTCTTCCATAAGCCCCTTCAGCTTTCTCCACAGCTGGAGTCCCTTCAATCTCAGTAATATTTCCAAGCCCCAATTTCCCCATATTAGGCAAACTCATTCCACCATACGCTTTTGCCATATTTCCTAAAGTATTTGACCCGCAGTCATCAAATAAATTTGCATCAGGCAACTCTCCTGCTCCAACGCTGTCTAGTACAATTAATGTAATTCTTTCTATTTTTTTCATTTTTTTATCTTCCTTTCTTTTTTATTTACTAATATTATACCTTTTATGTTTTTTAAAGGCAAATAAATTCCCTGTTTTTTGTTATTTTTAGTAATTAGAACCAAATATAAACATAGCCATATATGATTTATATTCAATAATTTTAATAGAAAATGTAACATATGTGTAATTTTCATATAAATATAAACAGTTTTTACATTTATCTTCTTCTAATAAATAAAAATTTAATGGTTTTCCCAGTCCGTTTATATAATATTTTGTTTCAATAGTTTCAAAAAAATCTTTATAATATTTATATTCTCTATCATTTCGATTCTCTATTATAAAATCAACTGATTCAGAATAGTGATTACATTTTTTGAATGAAATTTCCATATTTTGTATTTCTTTTATAGTATTATTGTATATCAATTTTCTTTTTTTAGTTTCTTCTGGAATCAACGCAGAAAATTTATTTTTTATAGCTGTGCTAAAATCTATTTCATTATTTTCTCCTATATAAAAAGCATCAAATTTAAAATCTACTGTTATATCTTCAACTTCAACATCTTTAAACAATCCAATATATGCACCATTTAAAAAATTATAAATATTTTCTTCTTTACATAATTTTGAAGTTCTTTTTTTTAATTTTTTTAGATTATCTTTTATAATTTGAAGTATAAAAACAACAAAAAGATTTAATGATTCCGATTTTTTTGATTTATTGATAATTTCATAATATTTTTCTATATTTTCTTGTATTAATATTTCTAATGGCATCCATGCAAAAAAACTTTTCCATTTTGATAAAATTAAAATTTGCCATAATCTTCCCATTCTACCATCTTCAAAATTTGACATTTTTGCTATTTCATAATGTAAAATACAAGATTTTATTAAAATATTCAATTTACTCTTTTTTAACCAAGAAAATAATTCTTCTAAATATTTTGAAAAATTTTGAACTAAATTTTTGTTATCTGAATTTACTAAAATTCTATAAATATCTAAAAAATCCTTTACTGAAAATGGATTTAAAAATTCTATTTTCTCATAAATGTCATTTATCTTTTTTACTTTTTCTATATTTTCAAATGACAGTTCACTTGAATTCCCTTTTACCATATTTGAAACTTTTTCTAAAGTTAAGTCTTTAATTTCATTCTTAAACATTAAATAAATTGTTTCTATTCTATTTTTATATTTTATAACAAAATCAGGATTCGTTTTTTCTAAAATTGTTATTTCTCCAACTATCTCTGTAATTTCAATCAAAAGATTCATTACATTATTTGTAATCTTAAATGTTGGATTATAACCACATTCTTTTTCCATATCCTCAAATCATCCTTTATTTTTTATAATTTTTAGGCATTATATTATTTTGGAAATAATAATAATTCTTTTCATAAAAATAATTTTCATAATTAATCACTACTTTTTCGTCTGTTTCCAAAAAACTGTCTACAATATAAATTCCTTTTTTCTTTTCAAATATTGATATACTATAATTATTATATCTTTTAATAATATAATCTTTTCTAAAAAATTTTATCATAGTCATCACTAGTAATAATATTATTATTACAAATAATTCAATCATTAATTCTAAATACCCCCAAGCAACTCCAACCGAAAAAATTGATACTATGCTAAATATTGAGCAGCACAACATATGAAATCTTTCAAAAATTGAATATTTCACATATAATTTTTCTCCATTCACTTTTTCACGAATTTCTTTTTTTGGATAACCTATTTTTTCCAACAAATATTCCAAAATTTCGTCTTTATTTTTTATATCACAAAAAATATAACTTTTTTTATGATTACTTTCTATTGAAACATCCATTATTAAATTACAGAAATACTTATAAATATTTATTGAGCTGTCAAAGTTTAAAAGAATATCATACGAACCTAATATATTTTTTCTCACTGTCAATTCTTTTATATCCCTATATTCAATAGTTTTCTCAAAAAATAGACCTTTTATTTTCACTTCATAATCAGAAAAATCAAATTTCATCTTATTTTTAAGAATCATTACCAAAAGAAATCTATATATAAAATAGCTTATTCCAATAGCTAAAAAAAATATTCCAGCCTTTTCTTTTTTATTAAATAAAATATCAATTCCTCCTAATAAATGACTTAAATATATTACTAGAAAAAATATATCCCACATATTAATTTCAAATTTTGAATATTTTATTTTCATTCAATTTCTCCATATTTTATTATTTCTTCCGATACTTTCTCCCTTTATTCTCTCCAATCGCCTCCAAAATCCCACCTTTCACAAGTTTGTTCAAAAATCTTCTCGCCGTAGAATCCGAAACATTCAAAATCTTTTGAACTTCACTATTATCAATATAATTATTTTTCTCAAAATATTCTTCCAATATTTTCAGTCTTTGTAACTCTTTATCAGTCATTTTATCAGTCAAAATATCAGTCATTTTTAAGTCATTTTTTTGCAATTCTTCCAAAGTTTCTTTTATTATTTCAAGAATAAATATAATAAATGGCCTAGATTCCCCAATATTATTTGATAAATTTATAGTTTCATAATACTTCTGTTGTTTTTTATGAATCAAAGTTTCAATTGAAAGCCAAGCAAAAAACTCTTTCCATTTTGACAGGATTAATGTATGCCAAAGCCGCCCTAACCTTTCATTTCCATCTTGAAAAGGATGTATAAATTCAAATTCATAATGAAATGCACAAGCCTTTATTAGTGGGTGAACTTTACTCTTTTTTAACCACGAAAAAAGTTGTTCTATTAATTCAGGAACATATTGAGGTGGTGTTCCTGCATGAATCAGCTGATTTCCCTGATAAACTCCTGCTCCTTTTCTGTCTAGTACAATCAATGTAACACTCCTTTATAAATTTTCTTCTATAATTTTTATTTCATTATCCTTTAATCCATATAACTCATAAACCATTTTATCTATTTCTCTATCTATTTTGTCTATTTTATTTTTTATTTTCAATATTTCTTCTTGTTCTTGCAAGAAATATTTTTCCCATTCTGGAGAAATTTCTGTTTTTAATTCTTTTTCAAATTCGCTGAAATTTAATAAATACCATTTTTTTAATTTATTTGATAAATTTTTTTTAAATTTTTCAACTATTAATTTTTGAAAACATAAATTTTCTTCTCTTAATTTCGAATTTAAAATAATCATTTTATTTACTCTTTCTACAAAATTTTCTTGTTTTTCAAGATTGATATACACAAATGGAAATTTTTCTAAGTCATTAATCTTTAAGTGAGGTTTACTATCTTCATTTGTGATAAATACTTTTTTATACATCCAATTGAAAAGTTTTGAATTTACCAAAGCTAATACATATTTTCCTTTTATATTTTCACCAAAATCATAAATAAAATTGATTGATTGCTCAGGAAATATTCCTCTATCATCAAAAGTTGCTTTTATATCACTTCCTGTTTTTCTTAGTATTACTTTTTCTTTAATTCCTAATTTTTTTTTAACTTTGGTTCTACCATTTAAATTTTCTTCTCTAAAATCAAAATAAAAATTACTTTTTATTATATATCTATCTATATTTTCACCTTTTAATATTTCTAATTGGCTATCAGAAATTCTTTCTTTGGTTATTAATTTTGATTTTCCTCCGAAACCAGAAGCATATTTTATTTCTAATTTTTTCATATTATTATTAAACAATATTTTTTCAATAATTTCCTTTTCTATTATACTATCATATGCTTTATACTGAAAATTTTTTATTTGATACTCTGACTTTTTAAAATTTAAAAACATATTTTCAGGCCTACTTTTAACTTTTATTTCATAATCACTAGAATTATTTTCTTTACTTAATAAAAATGTCATTGTATCCGCTTGAATATCAGGAAATTTCCATTTATACACAATCTCTAATAAATTATTTTCTTCTAACATTTTTTTACGTAATTCTTTAAAACAATCATTAAGTCCTAATCTATCAGTAACAAGAAAAGAAAACTTTCCTTTTTCTTTTAAAATTATTATTGACAATGAAATAAAATATTCAAGCAAATTTGGAGAAGTTGTATTTCCATTATATTTTTTTATCAAATATTCTTTACTATGTTCATCTATATATTGTTTATGTTTTCCTGTCAATGAAATCCAAGGAGGGTTTCCTACTACAATATCAAATCCTCCATTTTCAAATATTTCTGGGAATTCTTCCTTCCAATTAAATGCCATTTCTCCCACTATTTCTTTGTTATCAATTAATGAGTTCCCACATTTTATATTTTTATCTAAATTTTCTAATGGTTTTTTCTTATTTGCTGTTTTCAACCAAAGTGATAATTTTGTTATTTCCACTGCTTCTTTACTTAAATCAACTCCGTAAATATTATTTAATAAAATCTCACTATCCATATCAGCAGAATATGATTTTGATACATTGTAGTTTAATATATTATTATTTATTTCTTCCCTAATCTCTTTTAAATAATTAAAAACTTCTACTAAAAAAGCTCCACTTCCACAAGCAGGATCTATTACTTTTATATTTTTTACTTTCTCACGATATTTATTCCAAAAATCTAGATGTCTTTTAGCTTTTATTGATAACTTTTTTTCTTTATGTTTATATTTTTGTTCATAACTTTTTAAAAAAATTTTATTTTCTTCTACTTCTGGTAAATTATAATACCCTAATTCCTTTTTTCTATCTTCAAGCCAATTATCTATAGCATTTTTTACTATATACTGAACTATATATTTAGGAGTATAGAATGCTCCTGTTCTTTTCTGGTTTCCATCTTTTTTATCATAATTTTCATTATTTTGATTTGCTTTCAACTTTTCTAAATCAGTCATGCTTTTTTCAAACACATGTCCTAAAATATTCTCATTTAAATCTGAAGAATAATCATATTTAGCAAGTTGTTCAAGTTCATCAAATATTTCATTTTTTATAATTAATTTTTCTAATTCCTTATCTCTTTTAAATAATCCACCATTATAACCATTTATATCTTCTTCTTTATTTCCTACATCTATTCCATCACAAAGTAATTTAAATCCTTGAAATTTTTTTACATTTCCGTTTATTACAGTTCCATTAATATATTTTTTATAAATATTTTTAGGTAAAAGGTTAGGATTTGTTGCTTCTGCAAATTTAATAAACAAGAATCTGTCTAGTAATTTTTGGGTTTTTTCTATTAATATATCAGTTCCTGTATTATCGTTATCTAATTTCAAAATGCTAAATATTTTTTCTCTTACTTCTTTATATTTATTATAAAATTCTTTCTTTATTTTTTCCTCTTTTAACGAAATTTCTTCAAATGATTTATCTATAAAAGACTTTTCTTCTAATTTATTTCCAAATAAGAATTCTTTTGAAAATAAGCAATAAAATTTTTTAAAATTTTCTTCTTCTTCGAGCATTTCCAAATTAAATACTTCATATTTAGTTCTTCCATAATCATTTTCATAAAATCTTATCTCGTATATATTAGATACTATTATATATTCACAACTCTTACCTATATCAGCTCTATAATCAAATGCTTGTTTTACAGGACTTCTAAAATTTTTTCTTCCAACTTGCTCTTTATCTAAATCTACATACGGTCCTTTTAGTTCAATCACGGCTTTAACTCTGTCCGAGTTATAATCTTTTTCAAAAAAACCTAAACAAGCATCTGCTCTTTCTTGAGTCATTTTAGTTTTTTTTTCAAAATATAATTCAAATTCTCCTGATGTAACACTATTATATCCTAAAATATCTTTAAAAATATCCATAAAAAATGAAGGTTTTATATTTTCTTCTTTATGGTTTTTTAAATCACCATTTCTATGCATCTCTATGTATTTATTTAATATTTTTCTTTTTTCATTTATTTCTTCTTCTGACAGATTAAATTTTTCTAAAATTCCATTCCAATCTTTTTCACTATAAATTCTTTTACTTTCCATCTTTACCTCTTATTTAAATAATTTTCATTCAATCTCCAACACCGCCATATACGGCAAATGATCCGACAACTTTGTCCATTCCTGCGAATCATCATTTATAAAAAAACTTTGCTTAGTTCTGTAATTTGCATCTTTTTTAGCCATTATATAATCAATTCTCTGTGTTTCAAGATTCCTGTTTTCAAGATTTGATTTATTTTCCAAGTCCTTGCCTTCAAAATAAGTGTCATTCCAGTTTTCAGTAATTTTCTGATAATGCTCTGTTGCTGGCAAAAGGTTAAAATCACCGCATAAAAATTTTATATCTCCCTTAAAATAATCTACAACTGTCATCAAATTATTAATTTGAGTGCTTTTTACAGTAGGCTCATAATCTAGATGAGTATTTATAACCAAAATATGTTTTTTATATTTTGAACTAATTTGTGCTGCCAAAACCTGTCTTTTTTCATTTCCAGCAGACGGCAGCTCGTGAACATATATATTTTTCACATCATATTTTGAAACAAACGCAATTCCAAACTCCCCTTTGTCAAAATCCATCGCCTTTTGAAAATAATAATAATTATACCCAAGTTCAAGTGCAAAATCCTGCGTTACGTCACGAAAATTACTTCTTTTCGTATTTTTATCAACTTCCTGTAATGCAACAAAATCAGGCTTATATTTTTTTATGCTTTTTGCCAATTTCTTCCCATCCGCAAGCCTTGCTCCGTAAATATTGTAAGTCATTATTCTAAATTCCATTTTTTATTTCCTACCCTTTTTATTTTATCTGTATAAGCAATTAGTTTCCTTTTGATTAAAACCATTCTTATTCATCTTTAGTCAAATATTCATAACTTCGATTTTTATCTTTTCCATCTCCATTTGGAAGAACTTCAAATGTATTATAATCTGAACCTTCTAAAATTTCTCCCTCAAAATAAATATTTTTATCATCTTTTATAAACCATTTATTCAGAACTTCTACTTTATCTTTATTAATTCCTTTTACTTCATAAATAAAATAAAAGGAATCAAAACAGTTTGACATTGTATTGTTTATATAATATACATTGTATTTATCTTTTCCATATAATGTATCGTATCTTATTCCATATGGCAAAAATTCAAATGTTTCAGGATTTTTAATTTTTCCCAATAATGGAGAAGGATCTATTACTTTATTTCCGCTATAAACATAATTTTTATCCTTTGCATAATCTTCATTCAAAATTTTAAAACTCATAATATCGGCATTTTCTATTTTTTTATCCCGATAATAAATTTTATTCTCATTTTTCCAATAATTCTGCCCTAATTTTTCAAAATTTTTAATTTTTATATCTTTTATTTTTTCACCCATGTAATAAACATTCTTATCATCTTTTAAAAGAGAAAATCCTATCAACTCAGCAGTTTTCGGATTTACTCCTTCCAAAATTTTATTTTTGTAATAAACCTTTCCTTTATCTATCGAATAATAATCTCCTATAATTTGTGTAACATCTCCAAATCCCACATTTGCCAAAATTAATAATAATACTATTTTTAAAAAAATTTTTTTCACAAGTTATCTTCTCTTTGTAATCAAAATCATAAATTTTTTCAATTTTATTAAATAAATCTCTAATCAAAACGCTTTTTCAACTGGCTCTTATGGATAAATCCTCTATATTCTTTAACTTTCCACTCTTTCTCAAGGTCAGAAGGATAATCAGCAAAGTAAACATAATACCAGTCTCCATATTTTGTAATATATTTTATAACTACTTCATTGTTTAATTTCAAAACAATTTTTGAATCTGTAGTCGGCTTTTCACGTATATTGGCATATCCGTCCTTTGAACTTATTTCATATTTTTTCAAGTCACCTACTTCATTTAAATGCGGTTCATCAAAATCATCTGAGTCATCCAATTTTTTTTACTTCAAGTTTTATAATTTTTGATTTTGTACCATCAATTTTCTTTATTTCAGTAACTTGAGCATAAACTATCATAAAATCACATTCTGTATATAGAGCTACTTTTTTATTTTAACAAGAATTATTAACTCCTCGCTTTATACTCCATCTTTTAATTCTAAATACATATAATTTTCAAAGAAGTCTATTATTTCCTTTTTGTTGACTAAAATTTAATACCCTGTTTTTCCGCTTTCTAATCCTGTTACAATAGCTATTCCTGAACTTGTTCCCAGTCTTGTCGCTCCTAATTCAATATATTTTTTTGCAGTTTCAAGGTCTTTCACTCCACCACTTGCCTTAACTTCTGCTTTATCTCCAACTGTTTTTTTCATAAGCTCTACATCTTCAAATGTAGCTCCTCCTGTTCCAAATCCTGTTGAAGTTTTTACAAAATCTGCCTTTGCATTAACTGATAATTCGCATGCCTTCACTTTTTCGTCGTCAGTCAAATAGCAAGTTTCGATTATAACTTTCAGAACATTGTTTCCAATTGCCTCTTTTATTTTTCTGATTTCATTTTCCACTAAATCATAATCTCTGTCCTTCAATGCTCCAACATTAATAACCATATCAATTTCCGAAGCACCGTCTTCAATAGCCTTTTTCGCTTCAAACACCTTCACATCCGTCGCCATCGCTCCCAAAGGAAACCCAACTACTGCCGCAACTTTCACATCGCTGTCCTTAACTTGACTAAAAGCATATTCAACATTTGCTCCATTTACACAAACTGAATAAAATCCATATTCTTTCGCTTCATCACATAATTTTTTTACATCTTCCTTTGTAGCTGTTGCTTTCAAAATTGTATGATCAATAAATTTGTTTATTTTCATCATTACCATTTCCCTTCTTATTATTTATTTAATTAATGTTTTATCTATTCTTATTATATCCACTTTTTATATTTTTAGCAACTATCTTTTAGCAATTGCAGTAAAAGTAAATTTATCAGGATGATAAGTTATTGTTTCATATTGGAAAAGATTTCCGTTGGATAAATAGGCGTAAGTTTCAATAACTACGACTCTGTCAATATTTTTAAGATTTATATGCCGTCTTTCCTCATCTGTTGCACTTCTGAACTTTATTTCCCGTCTTGAATACGATATTTTTAAATTTAGTTCATTTTCCAGATATTCATAAATAGACTTGCTGGCTATTTCCTCATTCAGATAAGTAACTATTTTTCTATCAAAATAAGAAATCGCATACTGCACAGTTTCGCCATCCAAGGAATAAGTACGGACAACCTTGTAAAAATCAGCAGTTTTAGAAACATTAAATTTTTCCATCAGTTCCTCAACACCTTGTACTATATATAGACTAACTAGATTTGCCTTGACATCTATATTTTTTATCTTATTTAATTCCTGGAATGTCTGTATTGAAGTAAGCGAAATATTTTTCAAATCCCCTTTTTCAACCACAATTGACCTTTTACCTTTTATTTTTTGAATATATCCTTCCGATTCCAGTAAAGCAAGCGCTTTTCTCACAGTAAGCACTGAACAGGAATAGTCTTTGGCAAAATCTGCTTCCTTTTTTAAATAATCTTTTGGCTTTAATTTTTCATCTTTAATTTGTTTTTTTATATTGTTATATACTTCTTTATATTTACTCATTCCTTACCTTTCCAAAATTATAGTCAATTCTTTTAAAATTTGAAGCAAAAATCGATAAAAACAAGAAATTGTCTATATCTAACCTTCTACTCTCGTTCTAAACTAAAATGCTATAATCCCTTTAATATCGTATTTCTTTTTTATAATTTGAATGAAATAACCGCAACTTTTAACGTTAATTTATTATAATTATACTTTAAAATATTAAAAATAACAACTATAACATACCATTTATTTTTTACAACAGATATATATAGACCTATTGACTTTTTAAAAAGATATGATATAATTTGATTGCATAAAAATTAATTATTTAAAGGAGATGATTTAAATGGCTGTTAAAAACAAAGTCGTTATTGTTACAGGAGCTTCTTCAGGAATTGGAAGGGCTACTGCGAAATTATTAGGAGAAAGCGGAGCAAAAGTTGTACTTGCCGCAAGAAATGAAGACAAATTACAAGAAGCTGTTGCTGAAATAAAGGAAAAAGGAGGAGAAGCCACTTACAAAGTGACAGATGTATCAAAAAGAGAGGAAGTAAAAGCATTGGTTGATTTTGCAATTTCTGAATACGGAAAAATAGATGTTATTTTCAATAATGCAGGATTAATGCCAAATGCACCATTGTCAGAACTAAAAAATAGCGAATGGGACGAAATGATTGATGTAAATTTAAAAGGTGTATTAAATGGTATTGAAGCTGTACTTCCACATTTTATTAAGCAAAAATCTGGACACGTTATCAGCACATCTTCTGTCGCTGGACTAAATACATATCTTGGAGCAGGAGTTTACTGTGCTACAAAACACGGTGTAAAAGCACTAATGGAAGTATTAAGAAAAGAAAGTGCCAACGAAAAAATGAATGTCCGTACAACAACTCTATATCTAGGGGCATTCAGAACTGAACTTGCAACACGTATCACAAATAAAGCAATTAAGGAAAGAATTGAATTTCTTTACGACACAATTGGAGCAGATCCTATGATAGTTGCCGAAGCTGTAAAATTTGCTATTGATTTACCAGAAGAAGTAAGTATGAATGAAATCACTCTTTATCCTACAGCACAGTTATAATTTTATTAATTTTTCTATCCAAAAATTATTTTGATTATCAAAATTATTTATTTTTATTTAAATAAAAATATTTCTTGAAAATGTATCATAAAATATGTTATCATTTTAAATGTATGATTTTTTTAAAATTGAAAAATAATTATAATAAATAATTTTTTAGGAGGAAAAGAAAAAATGGTTATAAAACCTAGATTAAAAGGTGGTTTAGCACTTACAAATCATCCAATTGGAGCAAAAGAATTTGTAAAAAGGCAAATTGACTATGTAAAATCACAAGATAAATATGAAGGTCCAAAAAAAGTTCTAATTATCGGTTCTTCATCTGGATACGGACTTGCAACAAGAATCTCCCTTGCCTTCGGTGCTGGAGCAGAAACTATCGGAGTAGCATTTGAAAAAGGTGTAGAAGGAAAAAGAGTAGGCTCTGCTGGTTGGTGGAATACAATTGCCTTTAACGAAGCTGCTGAAAAAGAAGGCTTAGTTTCTAAAAACTTCATTGGTGATGCCTTCTCAATGGAAATGAAAGATGATGTAATAAAATTCATTAAAGAAGAATTTGGTGGAAAAATCGACTTGTTAATTTACAGCTTAGCAAGTGCAGTTAGAACTGATCCAATTGACGGTGTAACTTACCGTTCAGCATTAAAATCTACAACAAAGGACATTACAGGTCCAACTATCAACTTTGAAAAAGAAGTTATGGAAGAAACAACAATGGGTGTTGCAACTCCAGAAGAAATCAAAAGCACTGTAAAAGTTATGGGTGGAGAAGACTGGAAATTATGGATTGAAGCGCTTGATAAAGGTGGCGTTCTTTCTGAAGGTTTCAAAACAGTAGCTTACTCATATTTAGGCCCAAAAGTAACTTACGGAATCTATAAAGAAGGTACAATTGGAGCTGCAAAAAGAGATTTGGAACATACTTCTGATGTTTTAAATGACTTTTTAAAAGAAAAATACAATGGAGAAGCATACGTTTCATTAAGTAAGGCGTTAATGACAAAAGCAAGTGCGGTTATCCCTATTTTCCCATTATACGCAGCATTGCTTTACAAAGTAATGAAGGAAAAAGGTATCCACGAAGGTACAATCGAACAAAAACACAGACTTTTGACTCAAATGGTTTATGGAAACAATCCTGTTATTGACGAAGAAAGAAGACTACGTCCAGATAACTGGGAAATGCGTGAAGATGTTCAAGCTGAAGTAGAAGCTCTTTGGGATAAAGTTACTCCAGATAACTTTAAGGAAATAAGCGATTACGCTGGAGCAAGAGAGGAATTCATGCAATTAAATGGATTCGACTTTGATAATGTGGATTATGATGCTGATGTTGATTTAGATGAATTAGCTAAATTAAAACCTTAATTTCAAAATAAATGATAAAAAACTAGACTATCATGTTAGAATTATACTATTCTTTTGGTAGTCTTTTTTATTTCATTATAAAAATTAATGCTACTCGTAGCTATTTTATTTATAAGTTAAGCCTTCCATTCTAAAAAACTCAATCAAATTAATATACTCGATACCATTTCTGGACATATTAAATTCTTCTACTATAAGTTATGACATTACAAAATATATTTTTTCAAAATTTTATCAGCTGTATCTAATAACTTTTATATTTTTCAAAATTTATAACCTATAACTTAGTAAATCTATTTTAAAAAAATAGACTAGAAAAAAATCTAGTCTTATTTATATCTATTTTTTGGCTTTTGTGCTCTATTTAAATCTTATAAAACTTTCTTTTTCATATATCTCCACAAAACTAGCATCAGCAACATCATTATTATAAAAATTATTACTAATGCCCAAAATCCCATATCTTGAAGTGGTAACTTCACATTCATTCCATAAAATCCAAAAATCATATTTGGAACTGTAACCAATATTGTTACTGCAGCTAAAAATTTCATTGTTATATTCATATTATTTCCAATATACGATGAATATGTTTCTCTTGTAGTTTTACAGATTTCACAGTATGAAGATGATAAGTCTAGCGTAAAATTTATCTCCTGTAAAATTCTTGTCATATATTCTTCATATTGTTCAAATTGCTCATCTTCTTTCAAATTCTCAACAACATAATCCAAATTTCTTAATGCAATATTATAAACATAAAATCCTTGTTCTACTTCCGCAAGAGAAATTAATTTCTCATTACTTTGCTGTTCCCTCAAAACAGTTTCTATCTTGTCATGCTCTCCAATCAAAATTCTCACATATTTATAAAGGCTTTGAGAAATTTTATGAAGCATATTTAGAAAAAAACGATTTTCTTCAAGAACTTCATCTCTTAACTTGGCATACTCTTCAACAAATTCATAAAAATCGTTGTAATAATCGTCATCTAAAATAACAATTTTATCTTCTTTAAAAAAAATTACAATCGGATTAATCTCATATGATGTAAATTCTTTATCTTTTGTCGATTTTTTAACAGCTGGATAATATAGTTTATAAATTTCCCAGTCTGATTTTGAAATTCTTGGAGTAAAAATTTCCTCGTCAATAACATTTTTTATCTTCTCCTCATCAATTTCCAGTCTTTCTGATAAAATCTTATAATCTTCATCTTTCAAATTATACACATAAGAAATTATTTTACCACTTTTCGTATCTATTCTTTTTATCATAATTACCTTTCTAAGCTTTTATTTCTATCTATTTATATTATACTAAATCCTATTTTTTAATAGAAATAAATTTTTATAATAGAGCTATTTGATAGCTAATTCACAATCATTTAGCTAAATTATTTCTCAAATATTTTGATTAATAAATATTTTTTCATATTACTGTATTTTTTATTTCTTAAATCTCCACTGCAACTTCACTTTTTAAATCAACTTCCATTTCTGAAAACTTTTTCCAGCCCTCAAAGACCTTTCTATATTCTTCAAACTTACATTCCCACAGAGGATATTCCTCACAAGTCCCAAAAATTGTATGCTCAAATTCTACTTTTTCTTTATTAATTTTATGCTGAAAAGCCTGTCCATCCCAAGCAGTTTCTTGCATTTTCCCAGCTTCAACTTTTTCTAGCTGTGGCAAAAAAATATCAATTATTTCCACATCTGGAAAATCTTCCATTATTCCAGTTATTAGATATTTTGTATACTCTTCTTTCTTTTTTTCTAAATATCCACTTTTTTTATTATTTTTTGATATTTCTTTTTCAGAAAATTTTATTTCTGGAAATGCAGTTAATCCAAAATCTTCATCATTATAATAACCAAATTTTATAATCATTGCACTACTCCTTTCCTAAAATTGCTTCTAACGACTTTCATAAACTGGATAAGCCGTTATTCTAGGGCTTTTGTAACCACGAATTAGAACTCCGCTTTTACTTATTCCCTGCCACATATTGTTATCTCTGCCTTTGACATCTTTCCTATTTTCCCATGCTGAGTTTATTTCGTCAATAATTCTCGCTTCATCCCAGTTTTCTGGAAACATTGTATTTACTCCACCATTAGAAGTTTTTGCCTGCCAAGTTCCATCTTTTTTCTTTACTTCAATGCTTGCTCTATACACTCCATTTTTAGCTGGATTTCCAATTTTTTTTACAATCCTCACATCTCCATGCAAAAGTGAATGTCCGCCAGTAACTTTACCTTGCGAATTTTCATCTCCGCCAATCACATGGTCATAATCAATTTGATATTTTCTATCTCCTTGGTTTGAAGTATTTTGAGTTCGTTTTTCATTTTTGTTTTCTATATTTTTCTGTTTAACAAGATTCTTTTTGCTATTTCTCTTATTTTGTGCAACAAATTCCTTTGAAGAATTTTCCTTTGCATTTATACTGTTATTTCTGCTTAAATACAGTTTTCCTAGTCCAAACAAAATAATAACTAATAACAGCAATATTTTTGCAATTTTATTTTTATTCATTTTCTAAATTTTCTCCTTTTTATATATTTTTTAGTATATCTATAATAATCTTTCTTTAAAATCAGACTCAAAGGTTATGATTATTTTACTTAAACTTAAAGTTATCTAACTTTTATTATCTTAATTTTAAATGGATTTGAGCATATTATACCAAACTTATACCTTAAAATCAATATTATTAAGTTCTTTCAAATTCCAACACTTATGAAATAATTAAAAACGAATAGCATCTAAAATAGCAGAATATATATGAGAATAAAAAGGACTGATATGATTACAAAGAAAGACTTTGTATTTAATCCAGTATGAATAAAATTTTTTTAATTTACGGAAAAAATTCAAGGAAACTGTGATTTTTCGTTGACTGATGTGGGAATTAGATACGCTAAAATTGCTGGAAAATATTTTGCGGATAACGGAATTTATTTTAATCTGGCTTATTCTTCTACTTAGAAAAAAATCTATAATATAATTGAATATGTGACTAATAATAAATGCAATATAAAAAGAATTATTCCTGTTTAAAAAAGAGATTAACATTAATATTGCAATTTATGTTAAAATAAAAATGCCTTAAATAGATTTTTATTTTTTGAAAATAATTTATTCTTTATAAAATTCTTATTTTAAGGCTTTTTATAAAACTATAGTAAAACTGCTTTAAAACTAAACTCAAAAGGCTATGACTATTTTACTCAAACCCTAAATCTATATAATTTTTAGTAGTTTAATTTTAAATAGGTTTGAGTATATAATAAAATTTATAATTGTCTATATAAATTTTGATTTTTTTCTATTTTTAATTCATCAGATTATTGTAGGCATTCACTAAATTGTTATACTTTTTAATTACATCGTTCGGAATCCCAGCCATATTTTCTGTATAAACTTTCTTCTCAATATCTTCTTTACTCAATGACTTACTTTTTTCAACTTCTTTAATAAATATTGTAACTGATTTTTCAAATTCTGTAAGCTGCTTGTTAAATATTTCCAATTTTTCTTTTGTGTAATTTTCTTTTTTTAGCTGTTTCTCGTTTGCAATTGCTTTCTGGAAGTTAGCTGAAGCTACTAAAATATTTTGCTGTGCTTTTTTTAATTTTCCCAAATCACCTTTTATAAATGTTGTCATACTAAGTTTCTGATTATCCATTTTATCCACAAAATCTTCACAACTATTTATGAGAATTGCCAAATTGTATTTTATCAGACTGCCTTCATTTTTATATGTTTCTAATATTTTCTGCACTCTTTCTTTCGTTTTGTTTTCCACTTCCGTTTTAAAAATATTTGAACTCTCTTTATATCTTTTATAAATTTTTAAAAAATTTGTATGCAATTGCTGCCCTTTGGAAAAGTTATCTGCCAAATATTCTTTTTTTCCATAGTAATTTACCATAGAATCTGTTACTGCTTTTAATTCTTTTAAAATCGGTAATAATCTTTTTGAAGAATTATCCAGCTTTTCCATCTTAAATTTTGAATTTATATTTTTTTCAAGTTTTTGGATAATAGCATTGTCAATTTTAATAACAGGAATACTTTCTAGTGTCCCCATTTCCTGTACATTTATTTCCTTGTCTTCTCCAGCCACACCAATATATTTTGAAATTTCATTCTCAATATTTGTCAAATTATTATGGATTTCAATATAGCCGTTGTACTTCTCCATTTCTTCATTTTTTACTTTTTTTATACTAAATTTTCTTCTAATTTCCTTAAATGTATCATCACAGGAAAATAAAAAAATCGAAAAAAATCCTATTAATATTATTTTTTTATAGTTCATTTTTACTCCATTACCTTTTATTTTTTTATTTTACTTAAAAATTTTACCAATTTCTCTAATTCTATTATTCAAAATAAAACTAACGAAATTGGTAATTTTTAAAATTTATTTTCTATTTTATTTAATAAAATCAATAATTAATTATATCGAACTTACATTAAATGAAATGGATTCCAGAACTTTCAGTAAAGCGTCTGTTGTATCAAGTGAAGTAAGACAGGCTATTTCCTGTTCACTTGCAGCACGTCTAATTTTAAATCCGTCATTTGTTGCAGTTTTCTTTTTAGCCGCTGTATTTATTACCATATCAACAAGTCCTTTGTAAATAAGTCCTAATACATCATGCTCGTATTCTCCTTCTTCTTCAATTTTTCCAACAGTTTCAACATGAAGCCCTTTTTCCTCAAAATATCTGGCTGTACCTTTTGTAGCCATTATATGATATCCCAAGTCTGAAAATCTCTTAGCCAGTCCATAAGCTTCCTCTTTTGCAGTTCCACTAATTGTAAACAATATGCTTCCTTGATCCTTGACTTTAATTCCAGATGAAATCAGCCCTTTGTAAAGTGATTTTTCAAGGTTTTCATCACTTCCCATAACTTCTCCTGTTGACTTCATTTCAGGCCCTAGTGTTGTATCCACATCTTTTAATTTCTGGAAACTGAACACAGGAACTTTTGTATACACATGTTTACTTTCTTCAATTAATCCAGTTTGATATCCTTTACTTTTCAACGTTTCTCCAAGAATTCCCTTCATAGCAAGATTTGCCATAGGAATACCTGTAATCTTGCTTAAAAACGGAACTGTCCTTGAACTTCTAGGATTTACTTCCAGCACATAAACTTCCCTATCACTAATTACATACTGAATATTCAAAAGCCCTATAATATTTAATCCCTTTGCAAGCCTTGTTGTATAGTCAATCAATGTACGCTTTTGTGAATCTGTAATGCTTTGTGGAGGGTAAACCGCAATAGAATCTCCAGAATGGACTCCCGCTCTTTCAATATGCTCCATAATTCCGGGAATCACAACCGTTTCTCCATCACAAATTGCATCCACCTCTATTTCCTTACCAACTAAATATCTGTCAGTAAGTACAGGATGATCAGGAGATACTTTTACAGCATTTTCCATATATTGACGCAGTTCCTCTTCACGATATACGATTTCCATTGCTCTCCCACCTAATACATAAGATGGACGTACTAAAACAGGATACCCAATTTCAGCCGCATTTTTTACAGCAGTTTCCGTATCAAATGCAGTTTTTCCAAGAGGCTGAGGAATATTTAATTTGTGCAGCAATGCCTCAAATTTATCACGGTTTTCCGCATTATCAATTTCTTCAAGTGCTGTTCCCAATATTTTAACACCATGTCTTGCCAATTTTTCAGCCAAGTTAATTGCTGTCTGTCCACCAAACTGAACAACAACGCCTTCTGGCTGTTCAAGCTCGATTATCGCCATAACATCCTCTTCTGTAAGTGGCTCAAAATAAAGCTTATCCGAAATTGAAAAGTCCGTTGAAACAGTTTCTGGATTGTTATTTACGATAATCGCCTCATATCCAGACTCTTTTATCGCCTTCACAGCGTGAACTGTAGCATAGTCAAATTCAACACCTTGCCCAATTCTAATAGGTCCTGAGCCAAGTACAATAATTTTTTTCTTATTTCCTACAACACTTTCATTTTCCTGTTCATAAGTCGAGTAAAAATAAGGCGTTTCTGACTTAAATTCAGCCGCACAGGTATCAACCATCTTAAACACAGGCTTAATATTGCATTTTTTACGAAGTTTGTAAACTTCATCTTCTGTCGTATTCCAACGGTGTGCAATAACTTTATCTGAAAATCCATATCTTTTGGCAAACAGCAGTACATCTGGATTATTTACATTCGCCTTCAATTCCACCTCAATATCAATAATATTTTTCATTTTATCAAGAAAAAACATGTCAATTTTTGTAATATCATGTATTTCCTGTGGAGTAACTCCTCGTCTTAATGCTTCCCCAATGAAAAACAATCTTTCATCTCCAGCTTTCTGGATTCTTCTCAAAATGTATTCCAAGCTGAATTCATCTCCATTTGGAAGCCCCAAGTGATGTACTCCGTACTCAAGTGAACGAATAGCTTTTAACAAACTTTCCTCATAAGTTCTACCAATAGCCATTACTTCTCCAGTTGCCTTCATTTGAGTTCCTAGATGTCTATCTGCCTTTTCAAATTTGTCAAATGGAAATCTCGGTATTTTACTTACAACATAGTCAAGTGACGGCTCAAAGCACGCATACGAATTTTTGGTAACAGGATTTATAATTTCATCAAGTGTCAATCCAACTGCAATTTTTGCGGCAATTTTTGCAATTGGATAACCTGTCGCCTTTGAAGCAAGTGCCGATGAACGTGATACTCTCGGATTTACCTCAATAATATAATAATTGAACGAATACGGATCTAATGCCAGCTGAACGTTACATCCACCTTCTATTTTCAATGCTCTTATTATTTTCAGCGAAACATCTCTCAACATGTGATATTCCCTGTCTGTCAATGTTTGCGAAGGTGCAACTACAATCGAATCTCCCGTGTGAATACCAACTGGATCAATATTTTCCATATTGCAGACAACAATCGCTGTATCATTGCTATCACGCATTACTTCATATTCAATTTCCTTGTATCCTGAAATTGATTTTTCTAATAAACATTGAGTTACTGGCGAATATCTAAGTCCATTTGTAACAATGTCTTCCAATTCTTCATCATTATGGCAGATTCCTCCACCAGTTCCTCCCATTGTAAAGGCAGGTCGCACAATCACAGGGTATCCAATTTTTTCCACAAATCTACGTGCCTCTTCCAAATTATGAATAATATCCGATTCAGGCACAGGCTCTCCCAGTTCATTCATCAAATCTCTGAACAGTTCCCTGTCTTCCGCCTGCTTAATGGAGCCAAGCTTAGTCCCTAGCAGCTCTACTCCACATTCTTCCAGCACTCCCGCTTCGTGCAGTTCCACAGCCAGATTTAACCCAACTTGTCCTCCAAGAGTAGGAAGCAAGGCATCTGGACGTTCTTTTCTTATAATTTTTGACACAAATTCAACAGTTAATGGCTCAATATATACTTTATCCGCAATTTCCTTATCTGTCATAATAGTTGCAGGATTGGAATTTACAAGGATAACCTTGTATCCTTCTTCACGCAATGATAAACACGCCTGTGTCCCCGCATAATCAAATTCAGCAGCCTGTCCAATAATAATCGGTCCAGATCCAATCACTAAAATTGTTTCTATATCTTTTCGTTTAGGCATTTCCCTACATCTCCTTGCTATTAATTTTATCAACACTTTTATTTCAATATTTTATAATCTTTAATTTTATGTAACAACTTTACCTAAAATAAACTAAAAAATTTGTTTTCAATCAATAGTTCTAAAATTATTATTTCCGATTCTTTTTCATATTTTCAATAAATATATCAAATAAATAATTTGGGTCATGTGGACCTGGAGAAGCCTCTGGATGATACTGTACCGAAAATACTGGATATTTTTTATGTCTTACACCTTCGCAGGTTCTGTCATTTACTGCAATATGTGTCAGTTCCAAATCTGTATCCTTCAAAGAATCAATATCTACAGCATATCCGTGATTTTGTGCTGTAATATCAACTTTTCTAGTTTGTAGGTTTAATACTGGCTGATTTGCTCCACGATGTCCGAATAGCAATTTATATGTTTTTGCTCCGCAGGCAAGTGAAATCAGCTGATGTCCCATACAAATTCCAAAAATTGGCACTTTATCTATTAATTCCTTAATTGTAGCAATTGTTTCTGGAACATCTATCGGATCTCCCGGTCCATTGCTTAACATTATTCCGTCTGGTTTTTGTCTTAAAATTTCTTTAGAAGTTGCATTATGTGGCATTACGACAATATCACAGTCTCTTGAATTAAGTTCTCTCATAATTCCTGATTTCATTCCTAAGTCAAGAAGAACAACTCTCATCCCTCTTCCAGATGAAAGAAATGCCTTTTTTGTCGATACCTGTTCGATTTGATTGGTTGGCAACGAATTGATTTTTAAATTTTCTGCAATTTCTTGCGGGTCTTTGTCTGCACTAACGATGATCCCTTTAATCGTTCCATGCTCTCTTATTTTCTTTGTCAGACTACGTGTATCAATTCCAGAAATCCCTGGAATATTCAAATCCTTCAAAACTTCATCCAATGTAAATTCATTTCTAAAATTAGAAGGTTTTCTACATATTTCACGAGTTACAATTCCCTTGATACTTGGATTAATAGTTTCATAATCATCCCTATTTATCCCATAATTTCCAATTAACGGATAAGTAAATGTAATAATCTGCCCATTATACGATGGATCTGAAATAGTTTCCTGATATCCAGTCATCGCAGTATTAAAAACAACTTCTCCAGCCATTTCCACATCTGCTCCAAATCCATACCCCTTATACACACTACCATCTTCCAAAACAAGCTGTTTATCCAATGCGTACATAAATACTACCTCCCTAAATTTTAAATGATACTATTTGTTTTAAAATTTGTTCAATTGTCATTAACGTGTCTGATTGGCGATATAGTAAACTATTTTAATTCAAATCCTAGATATGTATTTAATAAAAGTCTGAATGTATTTACTAACATCTTTAATCTCATAATTATACTATATTTTTTTAGTTTTATCAATAATGGTAAATGATTATTTTTTAATTTTTTGTAATTTTCTTTTAGCAGAACCTCTAGTTTATTTCTTTCATTTATGGTAAAATATTTATAGCTCATGATATATTTCCTTTCGTTAATGTTTTTGTCGTTACTAACATTTTAATACGAAATTATCATGAGTTTTTATATTTTTTTAGTTTGTCGCAATATATTTTACAATCTATGATTCTAAAAAAAATAACCACTGTCTTTTGCAACAGCGGTTATTTAAAAATCAAATTTTTATTCTATTATGAAAAAATAAAGTTAGAACTATATTCTTTATCTTCTAAATCAGTCACTTTAATCTTAGGATAAAAAGATTTTTCAACGACTAATTCTAATATATAGTCATCTGCAATATAGGTATAACCTTTTTCTGTTTTTTTGAAATCTTCTATATTTTCAAAAAATCCAGTTTCATTATAACAGTTTCTAAAAAATTCAGAATTTTCATTTTCTAAAAGAAAAATATTCTTTTTTATATTTTCTAATCCATCTCTGTATTTTCTTTTTAAAATAAGAAAGTTTTCATCTTCTAAAGATTTATATTCTATGATAATTTTATATTTTTCATTAAATAAAAAATATATTCTCGTATAACGTATAAAATCTTCATAATACTTTCCTTCTTTAAATGTATAGGTTTCTATTCCCATAAATCTAATTGTTTTTTTTCTAAAAAAAATACCAATGGAATCATATTTTCTATATTTTTTTTATTTGAAAACTCTGATATGTACTCTCTTTTATAAGTAGTATCTTTTTTTTCTAATTTCAATTTTTCTTTCAATGGTATATAGTATTTTTTTATTTTCGTTGATTTTACTTGCTCTGTATTTATATTTTTTTTACTTAAAAATTCTATATGAGTATCCTCAAAAATAATATAATGTTTTAAATATTTATTTCGAGTATACCAACCTTCTTTTCTAGAGTTTATTAATTCCTGTTCTAAAGAAGTTTTTAAATTAAATTGTTCTAAAAAAATTCCCATAGTAGAAAAAGCACTTGTATTTCCTAAGAATTTTATTCCCTCAATATCACTCATATTATATTCTTTTATAATTTCTCCATTTTCTTGATATAAAAGAATAAATTTACCTTTATTCTTATGGTATTCAATATATGGTTCTATATACATAAAATTTTTTTCTTTTTTTATTGTTTTTTTATCTTTTGATACTACAATCTCATTAGTCTCATATTCCTCAAAATCCAAGAGATCTTTTCCGTTATCTTTTCTTAAATAATGTTTCATAGTTCCTTCCCACTTCTATTATTTTACATATCTTATTCTTTTTGAATTGGAGTGTCCCCCAAAATTTAGACTATTTTTAAGCAATTTCTTTGTTTCCTTTCTTTATGCTTTCTTCATATTCATTCGGACTTGTAAATCCTATTTTACTGTGTATTCTGCTGTTATTATACCATATTTCTATATACTCGTACATTCCACTTCTTAAACTTTCTAGATTTTCAAAGTTTTCATTATGTACATATTCTTTTTTCAATGTTGCATGGAATGATTCTATACATGCATTATCATAAGGATTTCCTTTTCTGCTGTAAGATATACTTATGCCTTTTTTGCACAAAATTTACGATATTCTTTACTCATATACTGGCTTCCTCTATCTGTATGTATTATGAGATTAGTTGTATCCCCTCTTTTATATATCGCCATTTTTAAGGTATCGATAACTAATTTTATATCCATAAATTTTCCAACCTTATGTGATATTATTCTTCTGCTGTGCAAATCCATTATACTTGATAAGTAGCACCACCCGTCCTTTCTTGTCCAAATATATGTTATATCACTTACCCATTTTTCATTTAATTTTTCTGTATCAAAATTTCTCTTTAAAATATTTCTTGCTGCTTCTTTTATATCGTCTGATTTGTTATAATTTCTAAATTTTTTATGAATTATTGACTTTATCTGATTTTCCTTCATGAATCTTCTGACTCGTTTTATATTTACTTCTAATCCTAACTTTCTTAGTTTTTTATGAATTCTTACTGCCTTCCAGCAATTCTAAAATTAACATTTTAAATTCATCTGTGTACCTTTTACTTCTCTTGTTCATAATCAAATTTCTCTCCTTAACTATATTTTAACAAATAGGAAACTAGTTTTCAAATTATTTATCCAAGATTTTGGGTACACTCCAATTTTTGAAAAATAAAAACCCCTGAAAACCAGTGTTTCCAAGGGTGTATAAAATAATATAATTATCTTTTTGAGAATTGTGGGCTTCTTCTTGCTTTCTTTTTCCCGTATTTCTTTCTTTCAACCATTCTTGAATCTCTTGTTAAGAATCCTGCTTCTTTTAAAGCTCCTCTTAATTCAGCGTCAGCTACTAATAAAGCTCTTGAAACACCATGTCTGATTGCTCCTGCTTGTCCTGTGTTTCCTCCACCATTTACGTTAACTTTTACTCCATATTTGTTTAAAGTTTCTGTTAATTCTAATGGTTGTTCTACTATTTTAGCCAAGATTTCTCTTCCACCAAAATATTCTCTCATATCTTTTCCATTTATTGTTACTCCAGTTTCACCTGGTACTAATCTTACTCTTGCTACTGAAGTTTTTCTTCTTCCAGTTCCTAAATATTGAATTTTTTCTGCCACGAAAATTTACCTCCTATAACTCTATTCTTTCTGGTTTTTGTGCTGTATGTGTATGCTCAGATCCTGTGAATAATCTCAATCTGTTAATCATTTGGCTTCCTAATTTATTTTTAGGTAACATTCTTTCTACAGCTTTTCTGATTACTTCAGTAGGTTGTTTTTGTAACATTTCTTCTAAAGTTCTTACTCTCAATCCACCTGGATATCCACTATGTCTGTAATATTTCTTGTCTAATAATTTATTTCCTGTTACAGCGATTTTATCAGCATTTGTAATGATAACAAAATCTCCTCCATCAACGTGTGGTGTATAGCTTGGTTTGTGTTTACCCATTAATCTTACTGCGATTTCAGTAGCTAATTTTCCAAGCACTTTTCCTTCTGCATCTATCTCATACCAATTTCTTACAACTTCTTCTTTTTTTTGCATTACAGTGTATTTACTCACTTTGTTTCCTCCTGTTTTTATTCTCTATTTTATAGAATAACGGTCCTTTGTGGGAAAGGCTCATATTGATTAATTATATATCATTTCCTTTTACTTGTCAAGTGAATTTCCTTGATATTTTTCCATTTAAAGAAATTTAAAAGATTTTATTCATAAAAAATGCTCTTTTTACTTTTAATCCTTATAAAAATCTGCTCATTTCTTTTTCTCAAGATTTTTAGTCATCTCTTTTTTTATTTGTTTTCTAAATTCATCTGATAGCAAAAACTCATATCCATGTTTTTTAATAAGTTTCATCTCTTTTTCTGTTATTTCCTCTGGAGTTTTTGAACTGGCAATTTTATATGCTAATGAATCCTCCAGGCGACATTTTTTAATAAGTTTCATTTCTTCTTTTGTTATGTCTTCCAGTTCTTTTGAACGAATAATTTTATCAGCCATTATATCCTCAATCATACTATTACCAGAACAAGCAAATACATTTGTACTAATTCCTAAAGCTATTATAGTTAACACTAATATTTTTTTCATATTTATAATTCCTTTCATTTATTTTTACTGAAAATATAATTCTTACATATTTTATCTATTTAATTTAAAGTAGTGTTCAAATCTAAAATATACTTTTTAATACAATATTATTGTATCACACATGTATTATAATGTCAATTTTTAGAGTAAAGTTTTTTCCGTATTTTTCAGATAAACTTTAAAAAAAATAAGGAAATAATAAAATTATAAACAAAATTGCAGATGGTAACATTTTTTCAAATATATTTGAAATGTAATTTAGATTGATTATTTAAATTTTTGAGGTATCATTATTATAGAAAGGTGAATATTATGTTAAATTATAGGGAAACTGAAATATTGAACAATCTTATAAAAGGGGAAAAATATAATTTTAAATTAATATCTGAAAAATATGGTGTTTCAGACAGAGCAGCTAGATATTATATTAACAATATTGATAGTATTTTACAATTACTTGACTATAAGATTACTAAAAAAGTTAAAAATAGTATTTATCTTGACACTAATCAGGATTTTAAAAGTCTATTTGAGATTTTGGAAAAAATTCATAAATTATCTATAGAAGACAGGATAGATATTTTAAAGTTAATATTATTTTTTGACGAAAAAGGGCTTAATATTACAAAAATATGTAAAGAACTTGAAATTTCTAGAACAACAATAAAAAAAGATTTAAAATTAATATCAGAAGAATTTAAAAAGCAAGGAATTGAACTAATTTATAAAAATATTGATGGTTATCATATTAATGGTAACTTTCAAAAAATTTTAATAAAAAAAATTGAACTTCTGGAAAAATTATTTGATTCCCTCAATGATAAAAATTTTTTAAAAGTAGTCAAAACACAAGTTTTTTATTATTTTTTCAAATATATCAAACAAAAAAATATTGAAAATGCAAAAAAATTTATTGTAGAAATTGAAAAGGTCATGTTTTTAAATATAAATAAAGAGAGTTATAATAAAATATTTTCTTATGTCCTGCTGCTTTTAAATTTTGAAAAAGATTGTGAGAATAAAAAAGATTTTACTGCGAAAAAATTTTTAATTCATACAGAAGAATATAAAAAAATTGAAAAAATCTTACAAAAAATTCTTAACAAAAATGAAATAAAATCTGAAATGTTAATTGAAATAACTGATTTAATAATGGGAATAAATATAAACAGCTTAAAAAATAATTCGTTCGAAGACTGGATAAATGAAGAACTTATTATAAAAAAAATGATTTCCAAAGTAAGCAAAATTGTAAAAGCTGACTTGACACGTGATGAAATACTTTATAACGGGCTTTTATACCATATAAAGCCTGCTATGTATAGAATAAAAAATAATATTCAAATTACAAATTCAGTTTTTCAAGAACTTATTTTAGAAAAAGATTCTATTTTGGAAGTAGTAAATAGAGCTGTAGAAGAGATTGAAGACCTTTTTGAAGTAAAGTTTCCAGAAGATGAAATTGCTCTTATGGGCTTTCATATAAAGGCATCTATTGAAAGAAACACTTCTGAAAAAACTAAAAAGGTAATATTAATTTGTGGACTAGGTTATGGCAGTTCAAAAGTACTTGAACAAAGTTTAAAGGAAAATTACGATTTGGATATTGTAGACGTTTTACCATACTACTTGATAAAAACTTCAATGCCTAATTATGCAAATATTGATTTAATTTTATCTACTATTGATTTAGAAGAAAGTTACGATATTCCTGTTGTCAAAATAAATCCATTGCTTAAAGAGGAAGACTTTATTCTTTTATCAAAATATGGGATAAGAAAAAATATAACAAAAATTTCTTTAAAGCAAATAATGGACATAATAAAAAATAATACAACCATAACAGATGAATATAAAATTATAAATGACTTGAAAAATAAACTTGAAAATAAAATTATTGATGACTTATCTGAAGCAGGAACTATTTTAAATAAAATGCTTAATAAAAACAACGTTCAATTTGTCAACAAAGTTAGTAATTGGAAAGAAGCAATAACTAAAGCTGGAAATATACTTCAAAAAAACGGATTTATCAAGCAAGAATATATAGAAGAAATGATAAAATTAATTGAAAAACATGGAGCTTATATTATTATTGAGGAAGGGATGGCAATTCCACATGCACCAATTTCAAAAAATATATTAAAAACGGGAGTTTCATTATTAATTGTAAAAGAAAAAGTTCTATTTCCAAACGGAAAAGGTGCAAACATATTTTTGAGTTTTGCAACTATCAATAAAACGGAGCATCTGGGAATTTTAAACGACTTGTTTGAATTAATTACAAAATATAATTTTATTGAAAAAATCTCAAAAATAACTGAATATGAAGAATTAGAAGAATACTTCAGAAAGGAACTCATATGTTAGAAAAAATACTTGATGGCAACATTCAAATAATAGATTCTGTAATCGACTGGAAAGAAAGTATTAAAATCGCAGGAAAATCTCTATTGGAAAAAAATATAATAACGGAAAATTATATCAACGCTATGATAGAAAGCATTGAAAAACTAGGTTTTTATGTTATTTTAAGAGATAATTTGGCAATGCCGCATGCAAGACCTGAAGAAGGAGCAATAGGCACTGGAGTAAGTCTTTTGAAACTTAATAATCCAGTATATTATGGCGATTCCAAAGTTCAACTGATATTTGTACTGGCAACTAAGGATGCAAATAGTCATTTGGAAACCCTTATCCAATTAATGGAATTGTTTCAGGACGATGAAAGCATTGAAAAACTTATAAATTCAAAAGATTATAACGAGATATTAGAAGTTATAAAAAAATATTGATTTAAAAATAAAAATAATTTATAAAAAAATAGGAGGAGATTATTATGAAAATTATGGCAGTTTGTGGATCAGGATTAGGAAGCAGTTTTATGGTGGAAATGAACATAAAAAAGGTTCTTAAAAAAATTGGTGTAGAAGCTGAAGTTGAACATTCTGACTTAGCATCAGCACTTCCAGGTGCAGCAGATGTATTTGTTATGGGAAAAGACATTGCAGAAAGTGCAACAGTTCCAGCTGATAAATTAATCGTTTTAGACAGTATTATCAGTATGCCTGAACTGGAAGAAAAATTAACTGATTATTTTAAAAAATAAATTAGAAAAAATAAAATTTAAAATTTAGGAGGAAAAAATGAAAAGCTTATTAACTCTTATTGTGGATATTTTAAAAGTTCCATCTATTTTAGTCGGATTAATAGCAATGATTGGGTTATTAGTTCAAAAAAAACCATTTACAGATATAGTAAAAGGTACAATTAAAACTATTTTAGGATTTTTGGTATTAGGTGGAGGAGCAGGACTAGTTGTAAACTCATTAGCACCTATGGGAAGCATGTTTGAACAAGGATTTCACGTTCAAGGAATAGTACCTAATAACGAAGCAATTGTTTCATTGGCATTAAAAGAATACGGAACAATAACAGCGTTAATAATGGCACTTGGAATGTTCTGGAACATATTTATCGCAAGATTTACAAAATTAAAATATATTTTCCTGACAGGACATCATACTCTATATATGGCATGTATGATTGGAATAATATTAAAAGTTGGAGGATTTCAAGGACCTTTATTAGTAATCATTGGTTCATTGACATTAGGACTTGTAATGGCAATATTTCCTGCATTGGCACAACCTTATGTTAGAAAAATTACTGGAAGCGATGATGTTGGATTTGGGCATTTCAGTACAATAGGATATGTTTTATCAGGATTTGTTGGATCTTTAGTTGGAAAAGGTTCAAAATCAACTGAAGAAATGAAATTACCTAAAAATTTAAGTTTTTTAAGAGATAGCTCTATTTCAATTTCATTGACTATGATGATAATTTATTTAATTTTAGCATTAGTCGCAGGAAAAGGTTATGTTGAAAAGGAACTAAGTGGTGGAGATAACTTTTTAGTATTTGCAATTATTCAGGCTATAACATTTGCAGCAGGAGTTTATATCATTTTATCAGGTGTTAGACTTGTTCTTGCAGAAATAGTACCTGCCTTTGTAGGATTTTCTGAAAAACTTGTACCAAATGCAAAACCTGCATTAGACTGTCCTATAGTATTCCCTTATGCACCTAATGCTGTATTAATTGGATTTTTATGTAGTTTTTTAGGAGGAGTTATCGGGTTATTTATGCTTGGTATGTTAAAATGGACTCTTATTCTACCTGGAGTGGTGCCTCACTTCTTCTGTGGAGCAACAGCAGGTGTATTTGGAAATGCTACTGGCGGTAGAAGAGGAGCTTCAATTGGAGCTTTTGCAAATGGACTATTACTGACATTCCTACCTGTAATTTTATTACCAGTGCTAGGAAATTTAGGATTCGCAAACACTACATTCTCTGATGCAGATTTCGTAACAGTCGGAATTGTATTAGGTAATATGGCAAAACATATATCTCCAGCAGTAATTTCTGGAATAATCGTTGGAATAACTGCTATTTTAGTAGCCTTTGGATTTATACCTTCAAAAAAATCAAAATAAATTATTGTTAAAAATTGACTATCATTTGGAAGGAGCCAAAAATGAATAGTGATTATAATGAAAAAGTGAAAGAAATGAAAAAATTAGCTGCCAATATTAGGATAAATACACTAAAATCCCTTACTAATCTAGGTTTTGGACATTATGGGGGAAGTTTGTCAATCGTTGAAATCTTGGCAGTACTGTATGGCGGAATTATGAATATTGACGCTAAAAATCCACATTGGGAAGACAGAGATTACTTTGTGCTGTCAAAAGGGCATGCAGGTCCTGCACTCTACACAACTTTAGCTTTAAAAGGATTTTTCCCGCTTGAAGAAATTTACACATTAAATCAGAATGGAACAAATTTGCCAAGCCATCCAGATAGACTCAGAACAAAAGGAATTGATGCAACAACAGGTTCCCTAGGGCAAGGAATTTCAATTGCTGCAGGAATTGCAAAAGCCTTACAAATAGATAAAAAATCTAATAGGGTATTCTGTATTGTTGGAGATGGAGAAATAAATGAAGGACAATGCTGGGAAGCATTTCAGTTTATTGCTCACCATAACTTAAATAATTTAACAGTGTTTCTCGATTACAACAAAAAACAGCTGGATGGCGCTTTAGATGAAATAATAAAACCTTTCTCTTTTGAGGAAAAAATGAAATCATTCGGCTTTGATGCTATTACTGTAAAAGGAAATGATATTGAAAAAATGTATGATATTTTGAAAGTGCCTCGTAAAAACGATGAAAAACCACTATTTGTAATACTTGACACTATAAAAGGGCAAGGTGTCGAATACATTGAAAAAATGAAAAATTCTCATCATCTAAGATTGACTGGTGAACTAAAGTGGGAAATCGAAAAGGCGATAAAGGATTTGGAAAGTGAGGTGGAATAAATGATAAAAGTTTATACTGGAACTCCAAAAAAAGATGAAATAGAAATGAGAAAAGTTTATTCTTCCAAACTTTGTGAATTACTGGAAAAACATAGCCAAGTTATAGCTCTTGAAGCTGACTTAATGAATGCAATTACAACTGACAAGATACAGGGTAAATACCCCGAAAGAGTGATAAACTGTGGTATAATGGAAGCAAATATGGCAGGTGTTGCAGCTGGAATGTCTATTGCTGGAAAATACCCATTTGCACATACTTTTACAGCTTTCGCAAGCCGAAGATGCTTTGATCAATTATTTATGTCAGGGGCATATCAAAAAAATAATATTAAAATAATTGCTTCTGATGCTGGCGTAACTGCCGCCCATAACGGAGGAACTCACATGTCCTTTGAAGATATGGGAATAATGAGAGGACTCGCTAATACAGTTGTACTAGAAGTGACAGATGCCACAATGTTTGAAAATATTCTCGAACAAGTTGCCACAAAAGATGGCTTCTACTGGATTAGAACAATCAGAAAAAATGCATCAACAATTTATGAAAAAGGCTCAACATTTGAAATTGGAAAAGGAAATTTATTAAAGGATGGTTCGGATATTACTTTAATCGCTAATGGAATTATGGTAGCAGAAGCCTTGAAAACAGCAGAAAAATTGGAAAATGAAGGAATAAATGCCGCTGTAATAGATATGTTTACTTTAAATCCAATAGATAAGGAATTAATCAAAAAATATGCACAAAAAACAGGGAAAATAGTAACTTGTGAAAACCACAGTATTCACAATGGTTTAGGAAGTGCAGTTGCCGAAGTAATTGCTGAAACTGGAGATGCAAAATTAAGAAGAATTGGAATAAAGGAAAGATTTGGGCAAGTTGGAACTTTGGATTTTTTGATGAACGAATATGAGTTAACTGCAGAGCATATTTATAAAGCTGCAATGAAGTTACTAAAAGATTAAAATAAAAATATCGATTTATTAAGTTAAGGTTTGTTAATAAGTCGGTATTTTATTTTTTTATACTACATTTTATTATATTAATAAAATATAATCTAATATAATAATAACAAATATGCTTAAAATAACATAAAAAATTTCAAACAAAAAATACTTAGAAAAAAAATAGAAAAACATTAAGAATTTTTTCTTTAAATATTGACATAATATAAAAATAAGATATAATAATAATGAAAAAAAATTATATTCCTATGTGATAGAAGAATATGAACAAAAAAATAGAAAGAGAGTTGGTTAAAAATGATGAAGTATTTACAGAAAATTGGTAAATCACTTATGTTGCCAGTTGCAGTATTACCAGCTGCAGCAATACTTTTAGGAATAGGTTACAGACTTGATCCTGTTGGTTGGGGAGCAAACAGTCCTGCGGCAGCTTTCCTAATTAAATCAGGAGCTTCCATATTGGACAATATCCCTATATTGTTCGCAGTTGGAATAGCAGTTGGGATATCTAAAGAAAAAGATGGTTCTGCAGCATTAGCAGGATTAGTAGGTTTTTTAGTGATAACTACATTATTATCAAAAGAGTCTGTTGCAGTTTTGACAAAAGTGGATGTAGATAAAGTTCCTTTAGCTTTTGGAAAAATAAATAATGCATTTATAGGGATATTATCAGGAATAATAGCTGCTGAAATATTCAACAGATTCCATAAGACACAGTTGCCAATGGCTTTTGCATTTTTCAGTGGTAAAAGACTAGTTCCGATATTAACATCAGCTGTAATGCTTATATTATCTCCCATATTATTCTTTGTATGGCCTGTAATATTTGGAGCATTAGTAACTTTAGGAGAAACATTCTTAAAACTTGGACCTTTAGGAGCTGGAATATTTGGATTCTTTAACAGATTGTTAATTCCTTTAGGATTACACCATGCCTTAAATGCGGTTTTCTGGTTTGACGTAGCAGGAATAAACGATATTGGAAACTTCCTTGGAGGAACAGGAGTAAAAGGTATAACAGGAATGTATCAGGCAGGATTCTTCCCTATTATGATGTTTGGATTACCAGCAGCCGCATTTGCAATGTATCAGGAAGCTAAACCTGAAAGAAAAAAACAAATCGCATCGCTAATGTTAGCAGCTGGTGTTACTTCATTTGTAACTGGAGTAACAGAACCTCTTGAATTTGCATTTATGTTTGTAGCACCTTTATTATATGCAGTTCATGCACTTTTAACAGGATTAAGTTTATTTATAGCATCTACATTCCACTGGACAGCAGGATTTGGATTCAGTGCAGGACTTATTGACTTTTCACTAACTTCAGGAATGCCAATGGCTAACAATCCATTTATGCTGTTAGTTCTAGGACTTGGATTTGGAGTAGCTTATTATCTGTTGTTTAAAGTACTGATAAAAACCTTTAATTTAAAAACACCTGGAAGAGAAGAAGAGGATAATGAAGAAGAATTAAAAATAGAAACTTCAAATAATAGTCATACAGAAGTAGCTACAATCATATATGAAGCATTAGGTGGAAAAGATAATGTAGTTTCCATAGATAACTGTGCTACAAGATTAAGACTGGAAGTAAAAGATTCAACTTTAGTAGATGATAAAAAAATTAAAAAAGTTGCAGCGGGAATAATAAAACCTTCTAAAACAGACGTTCAGGTAATTATTGGTCCATTGGTTGAATTTGTTGCAAATGAAATGAAAAAATTATAAAAGTATATTATTATAAATATAAAAACTGCACTTAAACTTTAAATATAAGGATTGAAAGTGCAGTTTTAAAATATTTTTATTTTTTTGTTCCTATCAAGTAATACTACTATAATTACTCTTTTTGATATATTTACAAAAAAAGGAAAAAATCACTTAAAAATAGTACAAATTTTGGGATATTTTACACTCTTTAAATTTCCACATTTTTTATTCTAATATACATCTATTGCTTTTTCTCTTAAACTTTGTTTATTTTCTTCTTTTTAACTCTATTTTCCCTTCTTTTAATTTTTCTTTATCCAAATTTTCTATTTTCCCTTTTACTGTTGTTTTTTCTCGTACAAATTTACCATTTTCATCTAATTCTATTTCCGTTAATACATATTTAGTCGCATATTTTCTTGCTATTGATTCCATTTTATTATCAAAATATATTATATCATATCGCACATCTTTTCTATTTTCTGGATATATATATTCCATATCAGCATAGTCTGGATCCATTTCGTACGGTATTGCTTTCAGTTTATCTGCAGCCTCTTCTATTCCTATTTTTTCTCTAAAGTCCCATTTTAGATTGTCTGTTTCTTCGCTTATAAACTCTTCTAATGTTTTTGTCATTATTATTTCTCTTACACCATTTTCTAATTCAATATTTTTATAACAGTTTGTATATGATACTAATTTTTCTTCTGATAACCAGTTATAGTAATCATTTCCTATCCACATTTTCCAGTATACTCCAAATGGAATACCGTGTTCTCTTCTTGTAGAGCCTGGATTTTTAGAAATATCCACTTCCTTTGATCCATCTCCATATATTTTTATTTTTTCCTTTGGAACCTTTATTCCATCCAATTCTAGAAACTCTATATTTCTTTCATTTTGAATATCCGAATAATCCCAATCTTCCATCTTGGCAATACATCCTTTTATTTTTATAAATAATTTTTCTACATAATTATCTATATCTTTTTCATTTTCTGTATATGTTTTTTCTAATATTATTACTCTAAAGCCATCTTGTTCTACAATTATCATTTCTTCCTCATTTTCTAAAATTATTTGAATATATTCTTCTTCATATTCTTTTTTTGATATTAATTCAAAAAATTTTTCTTTTGTTGAATAGAAATTTTTATATTTTCGATTTGTAAATGGTGCTTTGATTTCTATTTTTTCTGGTTCTATATATTCTAGAAAAAAATCAAAAAACTCTTTTCTATATCCTTTGAATTTTTTATAACATTCTAATGATATTTCTAATAATTTTCCCATTATATTCATCCTTTCAATTTTAATTTTATACTCCTGTTATTACAATTCCTTTTATTCTTTCTTGAAATGAATTTGTATTTATTTTATCATCTATATCTAGTTTTACTATATTTTCTGCTTTTTTATAAGAAGAAGCATACACGCTATTAATAAATAAATCCTTTAAAGAATTAAGCGTTTTTTATCTACACTCTTATAATAATACTCCCATTGTATTCTCATCTTCATAATATTCTTTAGAAATTCCACTTATTTTTCCACTCATATAATTTGCTTCTTCTTTATATTTCAGTTCTTATAATATTCTAAGTGAAGTAAAAAAATGGACTATGGTAACTAATTTATTTGCTACCATTAGCCCTGTTTTATGTACATTCTTCTCAATCTATTTTAAGCTCCTTTAAACATCTACTTTTTTCAGCAAACAAACAACCTCTAAATGCGGTGTAACCGGGAACATATCCACCACCGAACACCTAACCAGCCTGTATCCAAATTCCCCAAACTTTATCAGATCTGTCATCAAAGTTTTTGGATTACAAGACACATAAATTATATTTTTAGTATTATATTTTACCAGTTTTGTGATAGTTTTTTCACCTACACCAGCACGTGGCGGATCCAAAATTAAAATATCTGGCTTAATTCCGTTATTATCAAATTCATCTAATTTTGCAAAAACATCTCCTGCAATAAAATGTGCATTCTGAATATTATTTAATTTTGCATTTTCATTAGCTTTTTCTACCGCTTCTGGCACTAATTCGATTCCATAAACCTGCTTTGCCTTTTTTGAAACAATTTGTCCAATTGTACCAGTACCGCTAAATAAATCAAAAACTGTTGCTTCATCAATTTTAATATTTTCAATTTCTTCAAGATATGTTAAGACTTTTCCATATAATTTTTCGACTGTCCGGGAATTTGTCTGAAAAAAACTGTATGGGCTGATTTTAAATTTTAATCCAAAAATTTCCTCTATTAAATCACGTTCTCCATACAAAATCGTTTCACTTTCGGAAACAACCATATCCGAAAAATTATCATTAAATGTGTGTAAAATTCCAGTAATTTTAAAATCATCATCTAAATTTAAGGCTAACAATCCTTTCTTAAACTCTTTTTGAAATTTTTCTTTTTCCATTCCACTAATTTGCGTCGTTGTTACAATATTTACCAAAATCTGTTTTGTAAACTCTGCTTTTCTAATTACAAGATTTCTAAAAAAACCTATATGATCTAGCCTGTGATAAAAATCAAAGCCTGTTTTTTTACAAAATTCATTACAAAAAACATAAATTTTATTAAAATTATCATCCATTAACTTCAATCCATCAACTTCTACAATGTCGTGAAAACTGTTCTGCTTATGAAGCCCTAAAATTATAGGCCCTCCTTTTGTAGCATTTCCAAAGCTAAATTCCATCTTGTTTCTATATTTATCAGGCTTTACACTTCTGACAGGCTCTTCAAAAATATAATCATACTTAATAATCCTGTCTAATTCTTTTTTTATATACCCCGCCTTTATTTCAAGCTGCTCATCATACGTATAATACTGGTAGTTACAGCCTCCGTTTTGCCTTGCAATATCATCGTAAATCACGTTTTTTCTCCCAGCAAAGTCAATAATTTTGCAATGTATCAGTTCATACTTTCTCCGTCTTTTTACAAAAATTCCTTCAACAACTTGATTTTCTGCAGCATTAATATTCACATAAATTTTATTTTCATCAAAAAAGCCATAGGCTCTGCCCTTAGTATCAAGATTCGTAATTTTTAACTGTAGCAAGTCCCCTTTTTTCAAACTTTTCTTTTCCGTTTTTTCCATCAATTTCTCCAATTTTTTTAAATTATCATTTTTACTTCTCTTTTATATACTCTTCCAACCTCTTTACAGCCTCTTCCAATACTGGAATATCATGCACAATCGAAAATCTCACATACCCCTCCACTTGAAATGTAATTCCAGGCACAATCGCAAGTTCTGTTTTTTCCAGTAAATCAAGCACAAAATCAAATGATTTCATATTTTTAAATTTTTCAATATTCTTATAAGTTGCAAAAACATAAAATGCCCCTTTAGGTTTTAAACATTCAAAACCTAATTTTTCTAGTCTATTTACAAAATATTCCACTCTTTTTTTATAAATTTCAGAAATTTTCGCTGTATCAGAACATTTATCAAGGGCTGCAATCGCTCCATATTGTGACAATGTTGATGCACTTGTTACATTGTACTGGCTAACTTTTTTCACTTGATTCTGTAATTTTTCATCGGCAATAATATAGCCTAGTCTGTAACCTGTCATTGAATGTGATTTTGAAAATCCATTAATTATAATTAGCTGTTCCTTCAATTCATCAGAAAATTTTGCAAAGGAAGTAAATTTTTCAAAAGTAATCGCCGCATAAATTTCATCACTTATCAAATAAATACTTTTTTCCTTCAAAAATCTCACAATTTTAACCATTTCCTCTTCTGCAAGTGTAATTCCAGATGGATTATTCGGATATGTTAAAATTATTAGTTTAGTCTTATCAGTAATATTTTTTTCTAAAATTTCTTTTGTCAACACAAAATTATTTTCTTCCAAGTCAACAAATTTAGTTTTCGCCTCAGAAATAGTAATTAATGGCTCATATCCCACATACGCAGGTGTCGGAATAATCACTTCATCATCTTTTGCCAAAATCGTTTTCAAAACCGAAGCAAGCCCTTCCGTAGAACCGACTGTCACCAAAACATTTTGAGCGTTATAGTTTCCTGAAAAATTCTCGTTATAATATTTGGCAATCTTTTCTCTTAATTCAGGCATCCCTCCCACAGGAGAATATTTTATTCTGCTATTTAAAGCATGATAAGCCACAGCTTCCTTCACTTCTTGTGGAACATCAATATCAGGCTCCCCAATTGTCATATTTATCACATTTTTATAATTTACTAGTCTTTCATGAATTTTTCTAATATCAGAAATCTCAATTCCTTCGATAATTGGATTTATATACATTTAAAAACCTTCTTTCTTACTTTATATTTTCAAATTTATAACCAATTATATCATATTTTCAGTTTATTTTATAATTTTTATTAAATTCCCCATTGTCATTTTGCACTTTTTTTGATAGAATTAAGATATAGATTTAATTTGAAAGGAAATAAAATGGATAATAAAAATCAACAAATAATTGATGCTAGTATGATAATTAAAATTATTTATAAAAATAAATTTTTAATCGCTTTAACTACAATAATAGTCATGATACTTTCCACAGCTTTTGTCTTTGTGAACAAATCTTTTAAATCAGACATTACACTTTATGGAAATGATAAAGTACTTACTGAAATTGGAGAAAACTCACAATTTTCACTAAATTCCTTTGACTTTTACTCATACTTGAAAAAAAATTCAAAAACTTTAAGAAATGTGAATTTGCCAGAGGATAAATTCTTTAAGGAAATGACAACAAGATTAACAGCACAGTCAGAAAATAATGATCCAACAGTAAAAGTAAAATTTACTACAAACAACAAGGTTGAAGGAGAAAATTTTGCAAAAGAGTATCCAATACTTGCACAAGGCTATCTACTTGAAAGAAAAAATAACTTTTTAGATACACAAATAAAATTATTGGAGCAGCAATACAGCTTTTTAACACAAAATATTGACATACGAACTACAAAAGACTCATTAACAGATACGTTAGTTTCAAGATTGGCATATTACCGTCTATTAAGAAATGACTCAAATCCAGTTGTTAAATACGTAAATTCTGTAACAAAACCTGCATTAAATAAAAAGCTGGTTATAGCTGGTTCATTATTCTTAGGATTATTTTTAGGAATTCTGGTTGCATTTATGAAAGAATTTTCTACTACATTAGACTGGGAAGATATTAAGAAAAGAAAAAATTAATATAATAAAATTAAGGGGATTATCTCGCATTCTGAGGCAATCCTTTTATATATTTTAATTATATTTATAATTTTTTATCGCTTCTCCTTTTTAATTTTATTAAAAAAAACTATTAGATTAGCTATAACCAACTTTAGACTATTTTCAATTATTACTTTTTCTTATTATTAATTCAAATATTCCTCTATAATTCATTACGATTTACATATTTCAATTTATAATTTAGTGATTTATCAAAAATAATCTGATAAAAATATTTATCCATTATATTCATAATAATTTTATCTTTTACAATTATAAAATTATAGTACGCCTTTCTTTCTATATTATCTTTATCTTTAGTAACTTCATTGATTATCTCTTTTTCATTTGGCAATTTATAAACTTCAATTTTTTCATTCGTAAAATCATCTTTTATAATCGCCCTTATATTATTATCATCAACTTCATATTTAAAATAATTATTCAATGAAATATCTTTATAAGCATCAAATAATTTTAGTATATTATTTTCTTTATACGAATAAATAACAACATTTCTATCATATTCTAAAAGAATTTCAATATTATTATCATTATTTAAATCTAAAAATTTTAAACTTATAGGTAGGTAATAATTCTCTGCAATCTTTTGAATATTATTGTCTATAGACAAATATAAATTATCTTTATCCGAGAGTAATAAAACCCTTTTTTGTATATTTGAAAATAAATTTAACTTTACCTCATAATTTTGAATTAATTCATATTCTTTATTAAATTTTTTTACTTTAATATTTTTTCCTTTTGTTAATTTATCTTCTAAATCTTTCTGTTGTTGTAACACTCTTATTGAGTTGTTTTCCAAACATATTTTTCTTATTTTTTCATATTCAGAAAAATCGATAAATTCTTTATAGTCTAGAATCATAGCAAAAATTTCAATATTATGAGTTTTATTATACAAATAATTATAAAATTTTATCAATCTTTTACTACAACTGTTTTGACATTTTTCAGTAATTTTAACTGAATAATAACTTATTATATCGTATGAATAATTTTCATATTTCTTGATATATTTGTAAACTTCTTCATCTTGGAAATTTTCATAAATTATATCTAATTCTTTAAATATAGCTTTTATTTCAATTTCTCTTTTTTTATTATAATATTCTGTTAAACTATTAATATTATTACTAGCTCTAATCCTTTTATATTCTGTATCCATACCATTACTATAAATATTTAAACTAATAAAAAATAATAATATCCAAAATATCCCATTTTTTCTGTTAACTTTACCTCTCATTATCCTATCTCAACCATTTTTCTCTTTCTCTTATCAAAAGTTACCATTTCAGTAATGCCAAATTCCTTTGCATATTCCCCAGCTTCCTTTATTTTCATTCCAACATGCTCAGAATAATGTGAATCACTTGACAAAATCACAGGAATATTATATTTTTTCACATACTCCATAAAATCTCTGTACGGAGTAATTTCTTTGATTGGATAACGATAAAACGTTCCTGTGTTTATATCCACAACCATGTTATTTTTTTTCAAGCATTTAGCCGTACTTTCAAGCAAGTTATCAATATCTTTTTTTTCTGGAATATTCTTAAATAATCTCAAGTTAAACGGATGTCCTAAAATATCATACATTCCAGTATTTGCCACATCCTCAATCTCTTTTGCATAATCCTTCCAAATCTGCACCAAATCTCCATCAGTAAATTTATGCTTCAAAGCACTGAAATCAAATCCCCAGCCCTTAATAAAATGAATCGAAACAATCAGATAGTCAAAATCATATTTAGACAATATTTCCTTAACTTTCTCCTGATTTTTAAAATTACACACTTCAATTCCAAATTTTACTGGATACCCCTTTGATTTCAATTTATCTATAAAATCTCTGTATTCATCCAATGTATGCACAAATTTTGTTTTCTGTTCAAGCCATTTTTTCTGGAAATTCCCAGTTTCACTATTATCCAAAATCAGCTCATCATAATATAAATCCTTAAATTCCTTAAATCCATGGGTATGCTCCGTTATCCCTATTTCCGAAAGTCCCATTTCCTTTGCCTTTGCAAAAAATGGATTTACATAATCCTCATCATAACTCCCATATTCAAAATGCATGTGATAATCCACTAACATAATATCTCCTCACTTTCTGCATAATAAATTTTTCTAATTTTTAACTGATAAAAACAAATCAGAATTTAAATGAACTAATTATAAGTTTTAAGTTCAATTTTAAAATAAATTTCTATATTTTATAAATAAAAATCATATATAAAGGAAAAAGCCATTCCAAAATTTATCATTTTGAAACAGCCTTCCTTTAAACAAAAACTTAATTAATCGATTATTGAGAAATTACATTTGTTGCTTGAGGTCCTTTTGGTCCTTCTTCTACATCAAAGCTTACTTCTTCACCTTCGTTAACTGTTTTGAATCCTTCTTTATTGATTTTTGAGAAATGTAAGAAATAATCATTTCCATCTTCTCCTGAAATAAATCCGAATCCTTTTTTGTCGTTAAACCATTTTACTTTACCTAACAAAGTATTACCTCCTAAAATTTTACACCTCAAACAACTGTTACTGTTACAAATATATATTTTTTGTTACACTTACTTGCTTTTGGTTATCTGTATTTATTATATCACACTTTTCTAAAAAAGAATAGCCTTTTTTCTTAAAACTTTAATTATTTTTAAGGATTTATTATAAAAATGAAAATTTTAAAACTTTTATTATAATAAAACTCTTGTAATTTCCTAAAAAACAATATAAAATATATACTAAGAATAAACTTAAAAGGATGTGGTAATTTATGAATTTGAAAAAACAAATGTTAATTAGTACATTTGTAATATTAACAATAATGAGCTGTGGAAAAAAAGAAGCAACTCAAAATGAAGATCAAGATGAAATTCAAATTGAACAACAAAGTGCTGATACTACAAATAATAATTCGCAATCCAACCCACAAGAAGCACAGCCAGTTGTAGAATCTTCTGAAAATATTAATGAAAATACAACTAATCAACCCGCTTCTCAAGTAAAACCAGAAGAAATAAAATCTAGCCAGACTTTACAACATGTAGATAGACTTATTGGTAAAGAAATCTCAATGGAAGATAGAATTTTAGTATTTTCTAAAGAAAATAACCAATATAAAATAACTTACAAAGGCGAATCTGAAAATGGAATGCAAGTTAACACAAAAAACTTAACTTTCAATGAAAAAAATGACAGTTTAACAGATGGAACTTATACGTTTAAGCTAAACAAAAATAAATTAGGTTTATATGCTGGAAATCAATTTCTATTTACAGTTGATTAATCACATTAATTAATACATAAGAATACACTCAAGCAGTGAAATTATATATTTTTTATAACTGCTTGAGTTTTTATACTAAATAATAAATCTCATTTAAATAATGAAGATATTAAAAATCTTTTTATCAAAGTATTAAAATCTAATATTTATGTAATTCTCTTAAAAAGTAGTTATAATTGGTTTCAACTATTTATACTAAAATCCGTTTAAATAACGAATTTATTATAAATTTTTTCATAGCGGAATAACAATCTGTATTTCCAAATAATTAAAATATAATTTTCGCTTTTTAACTAAGGAATCGTATTAAATAATGAATATACGAAATTAGAAAATTAATAAATTTCAATTTTTTATTCAATTGTAATTTTTCTAGGAATTACTCTTTTTTTCTGAGAAATTTCCCTATCTTTTCCTAAATTTTCTAAAATTTTAACTAGATATTGGTAAAGCTCTTCATTACTATAATTTTCATTTTCCATCTGTAACTTTAAATTAATATAAGCTATTATAACATCTCTTTCTACATTTCCATTTAAGCAATTTACATAGAAATTGACATCATAAATATCCAAATTTGCCTTTTTAGAAGCCTCTTTCCCAAACAATTTCAAAATTTCAGGGTGAAGTGTTCCTAATTCATGTCTTGAAGAATATTTTGTATTTATCAGTTCCAGCAAATTAAAATCACGTCTTAAATCTATAAAACTATTATAATCATTTCTAAGTTCTGCTCCAACTCTTGTAATAAATCTCGTTATCTCAATTTCTCCGATTTTTTTTCTACCAGTATTTTCAAAATTCTCATAGTTTATTTCTAATTGATTGTCTAAATCAAATCCATTTTCAACATCACCTTCATTTTTTATTTCAATATTTTCTTCATTATTTAAAATTTCTAACAAAAAATCAGCACTTCTAACATAAAATTTTCTTTCCTCAAAATCTGAAAATAGTTTTAATTTTAAAATATATCTATTCTCAATCTCAGGCATATCAAATTTATAATCCTCATTCATCCAAAAAATTTTACCGCCACATTTCACAATTCCTTTTGTTACTATCACTTGTTTGCTTTTTGCATCTGTAACAAGATTAAATCCCGAAATTATCCCGTCTTTTCTATCCAGATATAATAGTTCTGTTAATTCTGCTGGATTATCTCTCAATAAATCAAGTGCCTCTTTACTTATCACCTGCCCATGCCCAAATATTGGATATTTATTCTCAATCATCTTTCCCCCATTTTTTTATCTTACTAATTTTTATTAATTTCAACTTGCAAATTTTTCAAATTTCCTGCAAAAGTTATATTTAACTGGCAAATACCATTATCCACATCAATTATATGGGATAAGTCATCCCCTTTTTGCATTATTCCATTTACAAATTTTGTATCTTTTAACCAGACTGATTTCTGACTTTCAGGATTTGTGCTAAAAAACATATTCAACTTATCTTCCTTGAAGTCTGTCGTTGTAAATCTTAATGTTCTTTCGATATATGTTGTTGTAAGCGTCTTATAAAGTGGCTCATAACCTCCATCCAGATTTTTTAACAAAGTTCTTGCTTTATATACAACTATATTCCGTATTTTTTCACGTGCCACATTTGCATTATCCGACGAAAATACAAATCCATAGTTAAATTGATTTATTCTATCCTTTATTGTATTTGTAAATCCTGATATTTCCTTAGACATTGTTGTTTTTGCATGATAAGAATTATCTTTTTCCTCAATGTCAAAACGTACTCCCGGATATTGCGGCGATACGTTTGCAAACCTTTCCTTTAGGTAATTTGGACATTGCGTAGCTCCGATTATTCCAGCTGCGACATACGATGCATCAACATACACTCCTTCTATCCAGAATTTTAACAAATCTTCCTGTTCTTTTGAAAGTGATACTCCTGTTTCTTCTTCAAATTTCATTTTATAATCCAGCATAACACCTGATTTATCCTTCGGAATTATAGTAAAATTAGGAATTACTGGTATTAAATATTCAGAATATTTCTGATTTTCCAACACTTGGGTCTTTTCAATATATTTATCCACACCCATTGTAGCTAGATTGTCAAACGAAGTTTCAGGCTTTCCTTCAAAATTAAAAAATACTTGAACTCTATATTCTGCCAGCACAGTCATTAAATTTGTCAAAACTTCAACTGTATTTTTCTCAGTTTTCTCATCTTTTTTACTCCCCATAAATCTTTCACGAACTTTTTTCTCAGATTTTTTCATCTCCAAATCAACATTTGGATAAATACCAAACCATACTGTATTGTCAAAATCATTCTTTTCATTAGTTGTGTTCAAAAATGCTCTCAATTTCTCTTTATTTCCAGCTTTTACAATCATTTCAGGCTTTACATTTGTAATCAAAAGCGTTGGTTTCATAAGCCCCATTCTCACATCATACTGTTCAAAAAACATTTTCACACCCAATATTTTTTCAATCAGAGGTTTTGCAATTTTTATAAAATCCTCCTGTGCTGATTTATAAAATGCCAAATAATTGTTATAATTTTCAACTTCCTGCTCAGGATCAACATCCACAAATGTCTTTGCAAGCGGTACAAATGTTCTGACAACCAAATCGCCAATATATTTATTTGGCTCATCGGTCACATTTTCATAGTCATCTCTAAAAGCCTCAACTAAAGCTGTTGTATTTTTTTCTTCAATCATTGCAAGAGTCGTTTGATTTTCCTGCTTATACTCAATTACTTCAAGTTCCCCTTTTTCTCCCACTTGTAACATTCCAAGCTTTATTTTCTCTGACTTAAAATTATTCGTATCACTTCCGATTAAAAGCCGAGTTTTTATGTCTTCAATCGCAAGTGGTAACATTCCAAGCACATTACTGTAATTTTCTGAAGCTTCTTCAAATTTCGAGTTAAGCTTATCCCCTAGTTCCAGTTTTTTAGGATTCTCATCATCCAATTCTTCATATTTCTGATAAATATACGCAATTTCTTTTCTCGTTTGCTTAATATCTTCGATAACCTTTTTCGGTGAAATTAACTCCAAAATATTTTCAAACTTAAAATCCACATTCCTGTTACCTTGTGACTTTCTAGCCTCAATCAAAGTACTAAGCATCTTAAAAAACGTATTCCCATCATTAATCTTAATTTCTGTCACAAGATCCTCAGGCACTCCTTCCGGCTTTTTCAAAATATACTTAATACTCTGACTCTCTGCATCAAAATAACTGTACACCTTTGGATCAAATTTTTCCAAAAATTCTTCAAAACTTCCAACCAAAAGATGCCTGTTAATCTCAATAACATTCTCATCATCCAGTGAATCCATATCCCTCGCATCATTAATAAGCGTCAAGATGTCCATTTTCTCTGGATTAATTTCCTCAAATAAAATAGTTCGATTAGTCTGATTAATAACATTCTTATTCCCCATTTTTCCTTTAAAGTTATTCTTAGTATCATATAAAAATTAATTACTGTAAATCAACTTTTTGCAATCCATTTAAACTAATTTTATACAAATTTTCAAATAACTTTATTTTCCCCCTTCTTTATATTTTTAATTATTTTTTAATTAATATAATGATACAATAAAATTTGGATTTTGTCAATATTATTATTTTCAATTTTTGTTTTTATATTGTTTAAATTAAGTTTTATATTTTAGTTTTAAGATTAAACAATTTTTATTTTTTTATAAAATTATGAAATTAATAAATCTAATATATAATACTGTGTCCCTATTTTTGTCAAATAAATTTCTTCAAACCTCCCCATTGAATCATTATCTTCAGATGAACAAATAACGGTTCCATATATATCTCCGTTAACATATCCTAATTTTTTAGGATTTTTTGTTATCTGAATTGAGCAACTATATTCAATATCTTTAACTTTAATAGTTTCTTCAATTTTTTTATTATAACCCATGCTATCCAATTTATTTTCTAGTTTTAAAAGTATATTCGATGTTTTTTCAAAAAATTCATTATTATTCTTATTATCATCAAAATATTCTCTATACTTTTTAAAAATGTCATTATCATATTTTTCTAATATATAATTTTTATTTTTTCGAGCTTTAATAATAATATCAAGAATTCTTTTAAGTGATACACTCATTGTTTTATCATCCATTTTTTTATTATCAAAACTTACTTTTTTCAATATTTTTTGTGGTTTTTTTTCTGTATTTTCCTTATATTTAATATTATTAAACAAATTATCATTATTTTTTCCACAACATGAAATTAAAGTCAGCACTATTATTTTAATTAATAATTTTATCATTTTATCTCCTTTATCCTACGGTACCTGTATTTTGTGAATCTATAATTATTGGCAATTCTCGTTCTTCTGGTTTTACTATATAACTTTTAGGTTTCATAAAATAATCAATTCTACTTGGCTCAAAAGCAGTTTTATTAATTTCATTGTTTTGATTTCCACCTAAAAATACATACATTCCATTTTTTCTTTTTCCAACTAATATAGCCACATGGCTATATCCATTTCGAAATTTAAAAATTCCTATAGCTCCTACAAAAGGTTGTGTTTTTTCTCCTTCAAACCAACCTCTTTTTGGCAATCCTGGTCTTGGTGCAACTCCCCAGTCATATCCTCCAACAGAAGGATTTGATGAGTTTTTATATCCCGATGTTTTTATGCAGTATGTTATAAATGCTGCACACCATGCAACTTTAGTAGGATTTTTATCTGTCCCAAAATTTGCCATGGAAAAATATGTTTTCTGTATTCTGCTGTATAAACTTTTACTTGATTCTTTTTGTCCTCTATATTTTTTCATTTCTTCTTCCGCAATTTTTATCCAGGGTGCTAGTTCTCCAATTTCTTTGTGCGGACAATTATTTATTTTACATACATTAGTTTCTTGTTTTTTTTGCGGAACATTTTGAATAATTTGTTTTTGTTCTTTTATATTTTTATTCAAATTGTTATTTGAATTTTGAGTTTGTTCTATTGAAGGAATTATTTTATTTATTATTGTTGTATTTTTATTATTTTTATTTTGAATTGCCGAATTATTTCTCTTTGTATCTACCTTAACTTCCTTTTCAGAACTATTATCAGCTTTTTTTTGTATATTTTTTTGTGCAACATTATTAGAATTTACATTTATCCTACTCGACGAACTATGAGTCTCATCCCACACCCCTTGACTAAACGGACACACTGCCACACTTTTTCCATTTTTTCTTATAGCATTTAATATATCTCTTGCAGTTGGAACATGTTTTGTAGAAGTATAAAGCATTTTCCCTATTCCAATCCAGTTTGATACATCTGATGATTTTGTTCTTTGTTTTGGAAATGCTTTTGCCTGTTTTACATTATTTTGTATTTTGTAGTTTTGTAAATTTATTTGTTCTGTATTTGTAGTATTTATATCACTATTTAATTCTGATTCAATCAATTTTTTTGCATTTTCTGTTATAGTTAGATTTCCAGCTCGCATTAAATAACCATAAGTTATTACTGGGAGCATTTTTGCAGAATAGAAATTTTTTCTTTCATAATCACATAGGCTTAATCCATGATTTTTTATTACTCCTTTTGTATCAAATTTAGGCCCTGATTTTTGTTTTATACTTTTATAGGCTTCTTTGAATACGGCATAGATTTTTTTTCTTAGATATTTTTCTTTTTCTGGGGTAACTTCTTGATTTGCAATTTGCATTTTTGTTTTGTTTATCTTTATAAAATTTTCTTTATTTTTCTTTTCAGACTCACTTAATTTTCTCATTCCAAGCATATTTTTTACATCTTTTGCAAAATAAGAACGCATATTGTTCATTACCCCAACTTTATATTTTTTCCATTTAGCATATTTTTGTGCCTCTTTTTTCAGCTGTGTCTGCATAAAATTATTATTTATATCGCTACAAATATTTATTAACAACTTATATTGACAATCTGCATCTCTCTCAGCTTCCTTAACTTCTTCCGTTTTGGTAACTGCCGTTCCCACTTCTTTTTGTCCAGCATCATCAATACTTATTATTCCACCGTGCATACATTGTATAGTCGAAATATCCAACAATGCAGGCTTGTCTCTTACTTTCACATCTGTATTTTTCTCCCATGTCCCTATTAATGCTGGCTGACAAATCCCAATAGCACTACATGATTTAAAAGGCTGAATATTTGTATCATTTATATTTGCATGCTTTGCTCCTCTAAGCATAACTCTATCTTCATTTATTATTATCCTGCTTATATCCTTTCCAAGCGTACACTTTAACATGCAGTTAGTATTTACAAATAATTCTCCAGTAGGATTTATAATATTCTGCAAATCATAAAATGATTTATAAAAGGAATACAAGTCCATAGAATCAATATTCGATGCATAATCTCGCAATTCTTTGCTATCTTTAAATAATCCCAAAATAATGCTTTTATCTTTCTCAAAATCTGAATTATCCCTGTAATTTTCATATACTTCATCAATCAAATTACTTATTTGTCTAATATTTCGTACTTTTATTGCTGATTTTGAAGTTATCCAGTCATTAAGAACAGTAGTTACCCTTATATCTTTTCCAATTTTTTGAAGCCTATCGAATAGTCCCATTTCATTTTTTGAAGGTAAATCTATTCCCTTGTGTTTTTTTATATACCATAACAAATAATTTCTAACTATATTACTATCTCTATATTTATGATTATCAAAATACTTAATTTCATTTTCTTCCTTAAATCCAGTCTGAACCTTCAAAAATTCAATTATTATATTGTCAATTAACCTTCTTGACAAAGGAAACTGTCTTACCCCATTTTCATCCATAGAATAACTTTTTTGATATTCCAACTCATTTTCTCCAAGTTCTCTTATCAAATTTTCACATCTTGATTTTTGCAATTCTGAAGACTGTTTTTTACTGACTTTTATAATAATTTCATCAATATCCTTTATTCCTTGCATATATTTATCATATTTTTCAGGTAATTGATTTTTTTCAATCTTAACTTCCTCATCTTTCACATGTATCTTAATCACACCCTGTATTTTATCCACATAATCATTTTGCTTCTTAAATTTATTTACAGGCTTTTTATCAGGAAATTTCACATATTTTGCTGAATATTGACTCAGCACGTATTCCAGCGACTCTATGCTAGTTTTATTTGGAATAGGGTACGAATAAATATAATAAACTATATCCTGTATCCGCAAAACTTCATTATTCTCTTCTCTTCCTCTCAAAATATCAAACCCGTGCTGTCTTATTACATTCCCAATGTTTTCGTTGTCTTTTGTTGCCTCATCATACATTTTCAAAATAATATTTATATCTTCCTTATTTTCTTCCAGCACCTTTTTTCCAGTCTTAGTTTCCAAATATTTTACATAATCCTGATTATAAAGATTTTCATCTTGAAATTTAGCCTGCAGCCTCTTTAGAATAGACTCTTCAGGATTTACAAAAGCTAATTCAGGAGCTTTTCCATTTTCAGATCTGTCTCTTTTATACTCTTCGCTATCCCAAACTTCCTCAAATTTCTGCCCATTAAATGTGAATACTCCGATTTTGCTGGTATTTTTAATATTTTCTATTTTTGTAGTATTTGAGGTTGAAACAGGTTTTTGCATTTGTACTGGTTTTGATTGAGAATTATTTGAAATATTATTTTTAGGTTTCTGCTGAACTGTAGCCTGTTTATTTATATTTTTATTATCAGTCTGAGTATGATTTTTCTCCACAACTTTATGTCCAACTTCACAATTATCCTTGAATCCAATAATTACTGATAAGTCATGTCCTGCTAAATTTTCAGCATAAAGCAGAGAAGGCATGGAATTTCCATCTACTGGTATCCCCCATACTCCTTTAAAGTTATTTTCCAAAGCATTAGACATTGCACCTTGTCCACATAAATGCGAGGCAGCAAGCATTCCAGATGATGTAAGCAAAAAACTTTTTCCTCTCAAATCTTCTGCTTTATAGCCTTGATTTCTTTTTTTCATTATTATTGTTTTTACTTTTGTTTCAGAAGCAGTTACTTTTCCTGGTGCTTTGTAAACTGCATTTTTAGGAACTGCTATATTTTTACAAATTTTGTCCTTATGTTTTTTCAAAGTTGCCCATCTCATTTTTACAGAACGCATAATTACTTCATCTTGTGCTGCTGGAGTATTCAAAAAACTTTGTTTTCCTGTTAACTTCCATTTTGTGGCACCTTCACCAATAAATCTGGCATTTGCCCAAGTTGATCCTTTTGGAAGCCATCCCATATCCATCAAAACATCTGTTCCTATTTGATATTTTCCAATATAGTATTTTTGGTCTGCTAAATCATATTTTCCTCCACTTTCCAGCTTAGCTAATTTTTCAAAAAATGCAACCGCACTATCCCCAATATCTACCCCATTAAATTTTCTATTTACCACAATCAATTTCCCCCTTTAAATCTTAAAACTTTCACAAAATTAATTTTATCAATTTAAATAAAATTATTACACCCCTTCTTTGTTTACTATATTCTTATTTATAATTAATTTTATCATAAACTATTTTAACTGGCTTTTATGTATATATCCTTTCATATAATATCCTCCGTCTTTATTATAAAAATAAACATATTTCCAGGCACCTTCATTTGAAATTTCCTCAACTGTAACGTTATTCACTAATTTATGAATTATCGAACTATCTGAATCATGGTTTTCTCTTACATTAACAACATTTTCCTTTGAAGCTGTTATAAAAATTTTACCTGTTCTCTTAGGTGATACTATCCCAAAATCTCTAAACTCTTCACGCCACATATGTTCGCTTTTCATATCTGTTATTGCATAATTGGTCCCTCCACTTGCTGCAACTATTGATAAAAACAGATTATTTCCATCAATGCTTTCCAATTGTGAATCTAAATTTACTATATCTTTTACTATTACTTTTCCACTTTTTGTAAACAAAGTTTCACTATTTGATTGTCCCGCATAAGCATAAGGATATGTAAGAGTGTATATTGAGTAAATATTATTTGTAAAAAAAGCTGCTCCCTCCACTTTATCATCTGCTTCTTTAGAATTTTTATTATATTCATCAACTATCTTGTAAACTTCTTTTGGAAGTTTATCCAGTGTAATTTCCTTTGTAGAAAGCTCTTTTATAATCTTTACTGTTTCAAAACCATTTATTTTGCTCTCAAATTCTGAAAAATTAGGATATTTTACCACATTTTCTCTCTTTGCAGTAAGTTCCGGGTATCTTTCTTCTATAAATATTTTTTTAGGAATCATAAAATTACGATAATTTTCATATACATAATCCACAATTTCTTTTGGAACTTCACGTAATTCCAGTCTTTTTAAGTTTTTTAATCTAGAAATTTCCTCAACTCCATTTTTTAATGGATTAAAACTTACATCCAAGTGTTCGAGCTTTGTTAATTTTCCAATCCCTCTAATATCACTTATTTTATTGTTATGTATCCATAGTTCCCTTAAATTTGGCAAATTTAATAACGGTTTTACATCTTCTATCTGATTAAAATTTATTTTCAACACTTCTATTTTTTTGAGATTTTCTAGTAGCTTTATGTCCTTTATTCTATTCCAACGTAAATCAAGAATTTTTACATTTTTGTAATTTGCAACGCAATTTATCTCTTCCAACCCTTTATTTCTCAAGTCTATTTTTTCAGCATTAATATTATATTTTTCTAGCTCAGTACAACTTTTATCTTGTTTCGAAATTGTATGAATTTGTGCCATTTGTTCATTTGTATTTCTATTTTCTTTCAACTCATCACTTTTACTGTTACTACACGCTATAAATACTATAAAAATTGAAATTTTTAGTATTTTTCTCATTTTTCCTCCTATTATTTATATTATTATTTTAGTTAATAAAAAATTTATTTTATATAAATATTTTTTAATATTTTTATATTTATTCATTTTATTTTAATTTATATAATGATACCTTATGTTTTAAATTTTGTCAATAAAAAAATGATTTTTTCCTAAAAATTTTATATTATTTTGAAAAAATGCTTGTAATTATAATAAAAAAGTGATATTATTAGTTTAGAAAATAAATTTAAAACTTCAGGGCAGGGTGAAATTCCCGACCGGTGGTAAAGTCCACGAGTTGTTTTTATTTTAAATAAAATTAAAACGACATGAACTGGTGTAATTCCAGTACCGATAGTTATAGTCTAGATGGTAGAAGTGAAATGATTAATTTTTAATATGAATTTATTAAATAATTTTGTTGTATATGACTCAGTTATTTATGTAAAATTCAGAATTATAATAATTACAAATTAAAATTACCTACCTTTATATAAAAGCCTTGAATCTTAGTATTCTTGGCTTTTTTAGTTTTAAATGAAAATAAAAAATTAAATAATGAGAGGATGATTTAAAAATGAGAACTTTTGAAGGAAAATTTGATGGAAGAAATGTAAAAATAGCTATTGTGGCTGGAAGATTTAATGAATTCATTACTTCAAAATTGATTGGAGGGGCTTTGGATGTATTAAAAAGAAACGATGTTTCTGAAGAAAATATTGATATTGCTTGGGTTCCAGGAGCTTTTGAAATACCACTAATTGCAAAAAAATTAGCAAATACACAAAAATATGATGCAATAATTACTCTTGGAGCTGTTATAAAAGGTTCTACACCACACTTTGACTATGTTTGTGCAGAAGTTTCAAAAGGAGTTGCCCAAATTTCATTGCAAAGTGAATTACCTGTAATTTTTGGAGTTTTAACTACAAACAACATTGAAGAAGCTATTGAAAGAGCCGGAACAAAAGCTGGAAATAAAGGGGCAGATGCTGCATTTTCTGCAATCGAAATGATTAATTTAATAAAAGAGATTGGATAAAAAATATTTTTGTAAAATTTTCAGAAAATATTAATAAAAATAAAATTATGAACTTAATTAATAGCATCAGGAATTAATAAAGGAAAAAATAAAATGAATGAAAATATTGATGAAAAATATATGAAAATGGCAATTGAACTGGCAAAAAAAGGAGTTGGGTCAGTAAATCCCAATCCAATGGTTGGAGCTGTTGTCGTTCAAGGTGGAAAAGTTATTGGAACTGGCTATCACAAGTATTTTGGAGGATCTCACGCTGAAGTTTACGCCTTGGATGAAGCTTCAAGAAATTCTAAAGATTTGTCAGATGCAACAATTTATGTTACATTGGAACCTTGTTCGCATTATGGAAAAACACCGCCTTGTGCAGAAAAAATTGTAAATTTGGGATTAAAAAGATGTGTTATTGGCTCATCTGACCCAAATCCAAAAGTGGCTGGAAAAGGTATACAAATATTGAAAAATGCTGGAATTGAAGTTACTGAAAATGTTTTGAAAGAAGAATGCAACAAAATAAATCAAGTGTTTTTTAAATATATTCTGACAAAATTGCCATATTTATTCTTAAAATGTGCGATTACACTGGATGGAAAAATTGCTACAAAAACAGGTAATTCCAAATGGATTACAAACGAAGCGGCACGAGAAAAAGTACAATTTTACCGAAATAAATTTATGGGAATAATGGTTGGGATAAATACTGTCCTAACTGATAATCCAAGCCTTACTGCAAGAATTGAAAACGGTATAAATCCATATAGAATAATTATTGATCCGCATTTAAAAACTGAAAAATATTATACTGTTATTAAGGAAAATATTGATGGAAAAACGATAATTATTACATCAGAAGAAAATAAAAATTCTGAAAAGCAGTTAGGTTTTTCTGAAAATAACAAAATTAAATTTGTATTTTTAAATGGTACAAAATTCAGCTTTAAAGAAATTCTTGGAAAAATCGGAACGTTAGGAATTGACTCAATTTTATTAGAAGGTGGTCAATCTCTTATTTCGCAGGCATTTGAAGAAGATGTTGTTGATGCTGGAGAAATTTTCATTGCTAATAAAATTTTAGGTGATACTGAAGGAAAATCTTTTATTGCTGGACTTGATAAGAAAAACATGAATGAAGCTATTGTTTTAAAAAATGTAAAATATAATGTTTATGGTGAAAATGTTGGAATGGAATTTTTACAAAAAAATTATAGTTAACAGACTGACTATAGGTACAGACTAATTTTCTGTTATCATTTTAAACTGGAATTACTATAATTTAAAATAAAAAATTAAAAATCAGGAGAAAATTATGTTTACTGGTTTAGTTGAAGAAACTGGAAAAATTATTGATATTTCAAAAAAATCTGCAAGTATTGAGATTACAATAAGGGGAAAAAAAGTTGCTGAAAAAGCACAGATTGGAGATAGTATCGCTGTAAATGGCGTGTGTCTGACTGTTACAAAACTAAATGGAAACGACTTTACTGCCGATGTAATGTTTGAAACTATTGAAAGAAGCGGTTTAAAACGTGCTAAGGCTGGAGACATTGTCAATCTTGAAAAGTCACTTACACTTATGACTTTTTTAGGCGGACATCTTGTAATGGGAGATGTTGACTGTGAGGCTAAAATTTTATCAATTACAGATAAAGGAATTGCAAAAGTATATGAATTCCGGCTGGATAAAAATTATAAAAATAATATGAAATACATTGTTGAAAAAGGACGTGTAACGATTGACGGAGCGAGCCTTACAGTAATTAATGTAAATGATAATGATGGAATTTTCTCAGTTTCACTTATTCCACATACGATTGAAAATATTACTATTGGAATGAAAAAAACTGGAGATTTTGTAAATATTGAAACAGATTTGTTTGGAAAATATGTTGAAAAAATATTAAAATTTGACAATTTTGAAAATAGAGAAAATAAAGAAAAAAAATCAAATTTAACAATGGAATTTTTACAAAAAAATGGATTCTAATTGAAAATATAATAAAAGAAAGAAGTGATTTTAAATGTCAGAAAAAAAGATGAATTTTGACAGCATTGAAGCTGCCATCGAAGATTTAAAAAATGGTATTCCAGTAGTGGTTGTTGACGATGAAGAGAGAGAAAATGAAGGAGATTTTGTAATTCCAGCTGATGCAGTAACTTATGAAACTTTAAATTTTATAATTAATGAGGCACGTGGGCTTATGTGTGTCCCAATGTCCAAAAAACGTGCAGAAGAGCTTGAACTAAATCCAATGGTTCAGCACAACACTGATTATTACGGAACTGCTTTTACAGTGTCAGTTGACTCGCTGGAAGGTACAACTACTGGGATTTCTACAGGTGATAGACTAAAAACAATAAAAGACTTGGCAAATCCTCTAAAAACTGCAAAAGACTTTAGAAGACCAGGACATATATTCCCGCTAATTGCACGTGAAGGTGGCGTTCTTGAAAGAAAAGGACATACTGAGGCCGCTGTTGAATTATCTAGGCTTGCTGGGTTTTCTGATATAGGAGTAATTATGGAAATTTTAAGAGAAGATGGAGAAATGGCTCGTCGAAATGATTTGTTTGAATTTTGCCAAAAACATAATTTAAAATTAATTACAATTGATGATTTGATTGTTTACATAAAAAAAAACGAAAAATTAGTTAAAAATGAAGCAATTGTTGATATCCCAACACAATTTGGAAACTTTACTTTTGCAGGTTATAGTGACAAAATCGAACATAAAGAATATGTTGCCGTTATGAAAGGAGAAATAAAGAATAAAGAAAATATCGTAGTCAGACTTCATTCTGAATGCCTAACTGGCGATGTTTTTGGATCAAAACGTTGTGACTGTCAGGAACAACTTCACAGAGCTTTACACGAACTGGAAGAAAGCGGAGAAGGACTTATAATTTATCTACGTCAAGAAGGGCGTGGAATCGGTATTTTAAATAAATTAAAAGCATATAAACTTCAAGATGAAGGTTATGACACTGTGGAAGCTAATCATAAATTAGGATTTTCTGATGATTTAAGAGATTATGCTGTAGCAGCGCAGATTATAAAGGATTTAGGAATAAAATCAATTATTTTAAAAACTAATAATCCAAAAAAAATTGAAGGACTTGAGAAATATGGGATTAAAGTTTCTGGACGTACAGAAATTGAAATTACTGCAAATGATGTGGATAAAAATTATTTAAAAGTGAAAAAGGAAAAAATGGGACATTTATTAAATCAAAAATTATAAAAATTATTTTAACTCAGATATCATAGTTATTTTACTAAAATATCTGAGTTTTATTTTATAGAAAATATGATTAAATTAAATATTATACTCGAACCCATTTAAAATTAAACTGATAGAAATTATATAATTTAGGGTTTGAGTGAAATAGTCATAATTTTTGAGTTCTGTTTTAAACTAGTTTTACTATACTTTACTTAAAAGTTAAAATCTTAAAAATTCATAATAATATTTTTCTTTATATAGAATAAATTTTTTAGTTTTAGTATACTAATAAATTTTATTCGAGTGAAATTTATGAAAAATGGAAAGGAAAGTTTTGGAGTTAATCATATAAAACGTATACTTTAAATTTATTATAATGAATAACTCTACAAAACAAATAAAAAAACTGAATTTCATAAAAATTACTACTTTTCAGTTTTTTAAATTAATATTTTTAATTATTCACCTTCTGTATATTTCTTTGCAACTTCATCAACTTTATAGTCTTCTATAATTTTATTTACTAGGTTATTTCTTTCTTCAATTGCTCTAGTGTTTAATAATCCATTTGCTATTTGTTGATAAGCACTATTTGGAGTTACATTTCCTAATTTTGCTTTTTCATTTTCGTAGATTTCAGCAATTTCTTCTTGAGTAACTTTTACATTTTTTCTTACTTGTAAATCTAAATAGTAATTAACGTATACGTTATCTTTTATAATTTCTAAATCTTTTTTATTTTGTTCTTCAAATTTTTCATCAGCCATTTTTTTAGAAATTATTTTACCAACGATTAAAGTTTTTAGAACTTCTGCATCTCCTTTTGAGAAAAGAATTTCTTTTTTAGTGATTTCTATTTTATCTTGCATTTCTTCGACTAATTTGTTTAATTCTTCAGCTTCTAAAGTAGCTATTTGTTGATTTAACAAATCTCTTTGGATAATTTCCCTAGCTTGTGAGAAAGGAATATTTTGTGCATCAAAATTGGCTTTATTATCTGTATATAATTTTGTAACATCATTTTCATTTACAGAAATTTTATCTTCAATCATTTTAGCAATAAAAAATTTATGTTTTTCATTTGTAAAGAAATAATCAAATTCTTCTTTTTCTTCTTCTGAAAATTCATATCCTTTTGCTACATCTAATATAGCTTTATTAGTCAAAACTCTTTTTATTCCTTCGTTATCCAATCCTTCTCTTTCTTCATCAGTCAAAGTTAATTTAATATCTTCAGCTTTCTTTTTTGCCATTTTTTCTCCTTAATTATAATATTTTTTTATTTTTATTTATTTTACTTTTACTATTTTACACTATTTTTTAAAAAAATTCAAGGAACATTTTTAGTTTTAATTGTTTTTTAGTCTTAATTTATAAATAATCTCATTTTATTTACTTAACATTCTGCTTAAAAATTCCTTAGTTCTTTCATGTTTAGGATTTTCAAATATATTTTCGGGCTTGTCATCTTCTACAATCACACCTTGGTCCATAAATACAACTCGACTTGATACATCATGGGCAAAATCCATTTCATGTGTTACAACAATCATCGTAAGTCCACTTTTTGCCAAATCTTTCATTACTTTTAGTACTTCTCCAACCATTTCAGGATCTAGTGCTGATGTTGGCTCATCAAATAACAAAACTTCTGGCTGCATTGCCAATGCTCTTGCTATTGCCACCCGTTGCTTCTGACCACCCGAAATTTGATTTGGTTTTGCATGAACAAAACGTTCCATTCCTACTTTTGCCAAAAATTCTCTTGCTATTTTTTCAGCCTCGTCTCTTGACTTTTTCAGAACCTTCATTTGTCCGATTACACAGTTTTCTAAAACACTCAAATTATTGAACAAATTAAACTGCTGAAATACCATTCCTACTTTTTCCCGCAACGTAACAAGCGACACATCTCCTGCCATTGCATCTTTTCCATGAATTAAGACTTGTCCGCTAGTAGGCTTTTCAAGTAAGTTTATACATCTTAAAAGTGTTGATTTCCCACTTCCAGATGAACCAATTATACTTACAACTTCCTTTTCATGAACATCAAAGTTTACATCCTTTAAAACTGTTCTCTTTCCAAAATCTTTTCTAATATTTTTTATTTCAATAACTTTTTTACTCATTATTTCTCCTCTCCATTAGCATCATCCAAAATTTCAAAATGTTGAGGCCCATCAATTCGTTTTTCGATTTGTTTTAAGATTAATGATAATGTAAACGTTAAGAAGAAGTAAATCACACTTGTTATAATAAATACTTCATAATAACGTGAGTAAGTTCCCGCAACAGAATTTGAAATAAAGAACAGTTCAGTAACACTTATTACATTTAATACAGATGTATCTTTAATATTTACAATAAGTTCATTTCCAATCATTGGTAAAATATTTCTAAACATCTGTGGAAAAATAATACTTTGCATCAACTGAAAATTCGTCATTCCAATAGCTTTTGCTGCTTCAAACTGTCCGTTATCAATGGAATCAATCCCTCCACGTATAATTTCACTCATATACGCACCTGTATTTATTGATACAATAAACAGTGCCGCTACCATTGGTGACAGATTAATATGAAATACTTGTGATAATCCGTAATAAATTACCATTGACTGTACTATCATTGGGGTTCCTCTAAATACAGCAATATAGATTGAAGAAAGCCAGTTTAAGAATTTTAATCCAGTTTTTTTATACTTATGAGACTGTCCATCAATTTCTGCTTCTGAATACCTTAATAATGCAACCAGTAATCCAATGAAAAATCCAACTACTGTACCCGTAATTGAAATATACAGTGTTGAAACTGTACCTTTCACAAATGTCATCCAGTCATTTTTAATAAAAAATATTACCCATCCAAAAAATGAACGCGAGGTTTCATTTGGCTGATTTTGTATAGACTTTTCCATAATACGTTGACGTACTTTAGGAGTTAAATCTTCATCTAATATTTTATTGATTTTTTCCTCCAGCTCTGTATTTCCCAATTTCATTCCAATAGCTACATTCACTTCTTCTGTATCGTATTTAAATCCTGTATTTTTATCAAATGAAATGAATTTTAAATTAGGATTTGAAAATTGAGCCGCCATAGCTCCCGGTCTTTCTGATATGTATCCGTCTATTTTCCCTGAATTTAATGCTACTATCATAGCTGGAAAACTTTCCATTGCAGTTTGCTTCTGTACACCTTTCATCTGATCAATAACATCATAGTGAAGCGTGTTTAATTGCCCTGTAATTTTTGCTCCTGTAAAATCATTAATTGATTTGGCGTTTGCATATTTTCCATTCTTTTTCACAACTACTACTAAATCTGATTCATAATATGGTTTTGAAAATGTTAGACTTTGACGTCTTTCAGGCGTTGCAGACATTCCCGCTATAACTAAATCAACTTTTCCAGAAGTTAGTGCAGGGCCAAGCAATGCTTCCCATTTCGTCTTTACAATTACCAAATTTTTATTCAATTTTTTTGCAATAACTTTGGCTATTTCAACGTCATATCCCCCACAATAACCTCCATCAACTTTTACAGCACCATTTTTAGCATCATTTTGAAACCAGTTGAAAGGAGCATATCCACACTCCATCCCAACCTTTATATCATCACTGTAGCCTGTTATGAAAGTTGCTACAAAAACTAATAATGTTAATATTTTATTTCTTATTGTACTAAATTTCATATTTTATTATAATGCTCCTTTTTTTATTAAAGTTTCAGCTATCTGAATTGTGTTTGTAGCGGCACCTTTTCTTATATTATCTGCTACAACCCATAAATTCAAGGCATTGTCTGCTGAAAAATCTCTTCTGATTCTTCCAACATAAACTTCGTCAGTATCCTGAGCATTTATAGGCATTGGATAAACATTATTCTTACCATCGTTTTGTACTATAACTCCTTCTTTTTCCTCAAATGCACGAATTACATCTTCTAATTCAAATGGTTTTTCTAATTCGACATTTACAGATACTGCATGTCCATATCTAACTGGTACTCTCACACAAGTCGCAGTTGCTTTTAAATCTGGCAAGTTTAATATTTTTCTAGTTTCGTTAATCATTTTTTCTTCTTCTTTTGTATATCCATTATCTAAGAAAACATCAATATGTGGCAATGTATTAAATGCAATTTGATGAGGATACCCTTTTGAAGGCTCTCCTTTTAGATTAGCTTCCAAATCATCAAGTCCTCTCTGTCCAGAACCTGCCACGGCCTGATAAGTTGAGTAGATTACTCTTTTTAGTCCATATTTTTCTTGTAAAACTTTTAATACAGGCATTACCTGAATTGTTGAGCAATTTGGATTTGCAATGATTCCTTGATGATTTTCCAATGCTTCTGGATTTGCTTCAGGAACTACTAACGGAATATTCTTATCCATTCTCCAAGCACTGCTGTTATCAATAACAACTGCACCTTTTGCCTTAAATTTTGGAGCATATTCAAGTGATACTCCTCCACCAGCCGAAAATAAAGCCACATCAATGTCATCAGCTATTGTGTCATCTTTTAGTTCAATAACAGTATATTCTGCTCCATTAAATTCAATTTTTTTACCAGCTGAATTTTTTGAAGCATAAAGGTATAATTTTTCTACTGGAAAGTTTCTTTCCTTTAAAACTTTTAGAAATGTTCTTCCAACAAGCCCTGTTGCCCCAACAATTGCTACTTTGTAATTTTTCATTATTTTTCCTCCTAAAAACTTTTTTGATTAAGGCTCTGTATCTAAATTTTTATTATTTTTCAAATTACCCTAATTCTAATACATATATAATACACTATTCTCATCTCTTTTTCAATATAAAAATAATAATAAAAAATATGTATCAAACTCAAAACTTAATACATATTTTCTAAAATTTATTAAACAGTTCTTACTCTTACTCCATATTTAAAATACTTATTCCAGTAAGTATTTTCCAAAGTAGAAATTACAACTCCTTTAGATGATGAAGCATTTATGAAAAGTGTATCTCCTAGATAAACTGCTGTATGGTTATTTTTTTCTTCTGGCCTGAAAAATACAATATCTCCAGGTTTCAAATCTTCTTTTGAGACATGAGCTCCCACTTTTACCTGCTGCACAGTTCTTCTTGGCAGTTCATATCCATATACTTCCCGATAAACTCTACGTGTTAATGCTGAGCAATCTATTCCGTTTTCTGAATCTCCACCAAGCGAATATTTTGTTCCTTTCCAATTACTATATGTCTTTAATAGTTGGTTTTGAAGCTCTACTGTCTTTTTTTGACTGAAAGTACCATTTAACAATATTTCTTGATGTTTTCTCTTTAATTCAGATAATTTTTGTAATACAAGCTGCGAATTTGGCATTGAACGATCTACCAACTTATTTTCATCAAATAACTTTGTTACTTTCAGGTCATCTATTTTCTCGTTTAACTCGCTATACTTTTCAGTCTTTTTAGTTGTATCTGTACTTTTATATGCGCTTCTTTTTTGTTCTGACCTATTGTTTGGAGCAGAATAGTTATTTTCTACTTTTTCTTTCTTCCCTCCTACAATTTCAATAGTAATATCTTCACTTTCTGAATTATTTCTTGATGAAAGGTCATCATTACTTCTTTCTCCAATTTTCCCCTTATTTGCTTCATTTGTCTGTAAGTTAGCACATCCTACTGTCATCAGCATACATGCCATAGTAAATGTTGATTTTTTTATCATTTTTTCTCCTCTCTAAAATTATTTTGAATCAATTATCAAATTTACAGGTCCGTCATTTTCAGAAACAATTCTCATATATTGTCCAAATTCTCCAGTTTCAAATCTAATTCCTGTCTGCTCCAGTTTTTTTACAAAAAGATTATAAATTTCATAAGCTTCACTAGCTGGTGCCGAATCAGTATAACTTGGCCTTCTTCCTTTTTTCGTGTTTCCATAAATTGTAAAATTACTTACAATTAGAAGATTTCCATTTATATCTTTTACTGATAAATTCAGTTTACCACTTTCATCATCAAAAATTCTCAGATTAATCAATTTGTCAATGCAAAAATCAATATCCTTTACAGAATCTCCATTAGTAATTCCAATATATGCAACTATTCCTTTTTGAATTTTCCCTTTAAATTTATTATTTACAAATATTTCTGCAAAATTTACTCTTTGAACTATTATTTTCATTTTTTTCCTTACTATTTAAATCATAACTTTAATAATATCTTCTTTCTTGACCAATTGTAGTATCAAAACCATGCCCTGGATAAACCTTGATATCTTCATCCAATGCCAATAATTTCTTTAGTGATTTTCCCATTTCAATAGGATTACTAGTTGGTAAATCTACTCTTCCATAAGTCCCTTGAAACATTGTATCTCCAGAAATCAATATCTTGTTAACCTTATCGTAATAACAAATATCCCCTCTGCTATGTCCTGGCGTTTCAATTATTTCAAAATTAAATTCTGAACAGCTTTCAAGAACTTTTCCTTCTTTTCCAACTTTATCATTTTCCTTCAATGTTATAATTTGAATATTTTCCTTATCTAATTCAAATTTTCCTTCTCTCCAAACAAAAAGTGACAATTCAGGATTAAATAAAAATTCGTATCCACCTTCGCTTATATAAATTGGAACTTTTTTATATTCCAGTATCGATGGTATTCCTAGAATATGATCCCAATGCCCGTGAGTAAGAAGTATTGCTAACAAATTTAATTTATTTTCACTAATATAACTAACAACTTCATTCATCTTTTCCTGACCAGGATCTACAATGTAACAATCGTTGCCATAAGAAATCACGTAACAATTACTTTGTACCGCATTGTCATTCAAAAATCTCCTTATTTCCATAACTTCTCCTTTTATATTTTTCTATTATTTTTAACTAAAATTAATAAAATTAAAAATATTTAGATTAAATATTTTTTACATCTTATTTTCAAATTCTTTTATATGTACATCCATCTGCGGATAAGGTATCTCAATTCCAGCCTTATCAAACTCAGTCTTAATTTTTTCATTTAATTTTAGCTTCAGATTCAAATAATTTTCTGAACGAGTATAAACATAAATATAGAAAATTATCGCAGATTCAGCTAATTTTCCAACCCCAATAACAGAACCCTTTGAAGCTAAAATCATCTTTTTGTTTCTATCTTTTTTTGATAATGTGCTATTCTGTACACTTTCATTAATTTCATCAACTTCTTCTGTAATTCCATTATTTGCATCATCTTCAGCTTCTTTCATTTTTTTTCTAGAAAAAATTGCAAAAAACAAATTAACTTTACTTTTTTCTTTTTTTTCTAGAATTGTATTCTGAATTTTTGCAAGCAAATTATTTTTTATTTTAGTTTCTTCTACTTCATCCATCGTTTCTTCTTTCACTATTCTTTCTAAAACCTTCTTTACTTTCTGAATATCACTCTTATACGAGACGCCAATTTCTAAATCAAGCCTACGTTCACCATCTTGCTTAATGTTCCGAATTTCCGTATTCGTAACTATTCCATTTGGAATTATTACAAGCTCATTTTGTGGATTTAACATTTTTGTATAAAAAAGCTCAATCTTTTTAACTGTACCAATATAATTATTATACTCAATTGTATCGCCAACTCGAAATGGCTTAAATGTAAGAATTATCAGTCCGCCGCAAAAGTTACCCAAAGTTTCCTTAAAAGCAATCCCAAAAATTATCCCAGCCGCTCCTAGAAAAGTTGTGATGGAAGATGTGTTAATTCCAAGAATTCCAATAGAAGAATAAACTATAATAAAATAATACAAAATAGAATAAATTGAAAGTAAAAATGAAGCTAAACTTCTATCAACATTTGACTTTTCCATTATAATTTTCAAAATTTTTTCAATTCTAGTCTTAAATATTTTTCCAATTTTTATAATTAGAAAAATTATTAACAATTTAAATAAATTAGTTTTCAAAAATTTAATTATATTATCCAATTCTAAAAATCTTTGTAATTCCTTCATAATTTCCCCTCCTCATTATTATATTGAAAAAATCAAACTTATACCTTATTAACCTGTAATCTGCTATTAAAACAATATAACTACATATATTACATCTTATTTTATTAAGCATCAGATTACTTTGAATTTACTTAATTATCCTTAGACTTTTTATTATAACATGTTTTTTTTATTCTGTCTACGAAAATTTTTTATTTAAAAATATTCTTAATTTTTTTTAATTTTTTTTTATAAAATTCAAATAAATTCAATCTTTAGTCTGAGACAAATTATACTCGAACCCATTTAAAATTGAACTGATAGAAATTATATAATTTAGGGTTTGAATATTTTTGAGTTCTGTTTTAAACTAGTTTTACTATAATAATCAAATCAGTATATGAAATAAAAAAATGTGATAAGCTTTTATTACCTACCACATTTTTCTGTATATTTATTTTTTTGCAAAGTATCCTAAAAATTCAAATTTTTTTAAACTCTCAGGCAAATATTCTGAAGCTTCTACTTCTATTGGTTCACCATCTGGCATTGCTCTATAAATAGTTGTTTTTGCTAATTCTTCAATAATTTCCTTTTCTGTCTTAGGCTCTGACAAAATATCTGACACAATAACATCCACATCATTCAAATCGTTAATAATTTCATTTCTTGAATTTGAAATTCCTATTATATTTGCACCTTCTCCTATAATTAGAGTCTTTAAATATTTTCTAAATTTTTCTGGTATATAAACTTTATTTTCTTCATACATTACAGTTTCGATTTCAGAACAATAAAATTTAATTTTACCATTAATCATCCCATTTAAAACAAATTTTCTCAAATTACCAAGAACCTCATTAGTTTTTTCTTCACTTTTATCTTGAGAATTTACTAAATTTTTCCAAATTTCCATAGCATCTTTAATCATAAAACTTTGATTTGGTTCTTTTACAAGTTCAAGCATAATTAATTTTATATTTTCTTCATTTAACGTATTTAACTCTTCTTCTGTAAATTTCAATGTTAATAAAAAGGAGTCTATTATTTCATTTGGAAAACTTTCCGTAAAGTTCAATTTTTCTGCTTGACTTTTTTTGCATATTATTGAACGTCTAAATTTTGTATCAAGTATAAAATCAATACACTGTTCTTTTATAACAGGATCTCCTTGAGATAATTGCTGTAATTTTTCTACTGTACTTTGATTGTATATACTTCCAATTGACAATCTTAATGCTACATCAGAGACATATTGTAAATTTTGATCTTTTAATAAATCTGCAAATTCATGTAAATACATTGGTTTATTATAATGCTCAAGATATTCATGACCTACATAATAATCTTGCATATTCAAAATTTCTTCAATTTGTCTAATAAAATCTCCTTTTTTCTCAAAAATATCTGTATAACTTTTCATTTCTTCAGCTACAATTGATATAAAGGCTTTTCCACGTTGATTTTTGTCCCCAAGTGAAATTTCTGGAAAATATTTATTAGCATAAAGCATCATTTCTCTAATTTTATCAGGTTCTTTCCATCCTGGATATGTATTGTAAGAAATGTATGCAATTCCTTCTTCTGTAAGATTTTCATTACATATTTTCAAAATTTTTTCCTTTACAATTTCAGGAACCCATGAAAATACACCATGAACAATAATATAATCAAATTTTCCAAAATCCTCATTTATATCCAAAATATTTTTTTCAATAAGTTTAATATTTTGTAATCCGATTTTTTCAATAACTTCATTTCCTTTTTTTACTTGTTCCGCTGTCAAATCAATGCCAATAAATTCAGCTTCAGGATTATAAAGTGCTTGAGTAATAATATTCCCTCCAAAAGATGAACCTAATTCCAGTACTCTTGCCTTTCTTGAGTCTTTAGGATTCAATCCGTATAATTTCCCATGTGCTTCTAACAGAGATGGTATAGTATAATTAAATGGATTCGATTTGTACAGCAATTCACTATAAGTATTTTTATTTTCCATAATTTTCATAAGAATTTTAGACATATATTTCTAAAAAATATTCTTACTCTCTCCTCTCAATATTTTATTTTAAAACTAAAATTTATTTAACTTTTTCAATTTCAATATACTTAATATTCATATTATGCTTACTTAAAAACATTTCTTCAAATTCTGTCCTGATATTTTCTTCAGCCTTTTCTGAATTGTGTAAATCTCTTGTTCTATAAATTACTTTATAATTATCAATACTGTTTACTAATTCTAGAACATCCTCATAATATTGTTCGTGATCTGTTTTAAAAAATAATTTTCCACCTGTTTTTAAAATTATGTCTAGCCTCGAAAATAAATCTTCACTTACAACTCTTTTTCTCTCTTCACCTTCCCAAGGATCTGGAAAATTAACATAAACTCCTGTTATTTCGTTTTTTCCAATAAAATCCAATATTGTTTCTGCTCTTTTTCTTATAAAGAGAATATTATTCAAATTTCTTTTTTTAGATTTTTTAGCTGCTAAAACAAGCCTCTTAAATCTTAATTCCAAAGCAATATAGTTTCTATCTTTAAATTTCTGTGCATTTTTTACAGTAAAATTTCCACTTCCACAACCGATTTCCAGATAAATATCGTTACCATTCCGAAAAAATTCACTCCATTTTCCACGATAACTATCTACGCTTTCATTATTATACATTAGATACTCAGGAAATTCAAGCATTTCACACATATATTTATTGTAATTTTTTTTAGGTTTTTCAAAGAAATATTTCCAAATTTCTTTTTCATTTATCATTTTACTTTTTTCAGCATTAATTTTTTTAAATTCATCATTTACTTTTTTTATTTTTTTTCGTTGCTCTTGTTCAGCTTCTGTAATCTCTATTTTTTGACCATTTTTTCCTATAATTTTAATTTTATTCGTATCTTTCATTTTATTACTTTCCTTATTTTTTTATTTATTTAATTATTTTCCAACAAAAATTGGAATTCTAAATAATAATTAATCAAAAATTTCTTTCCAAATTTTATCAATTTCATTATTTTTTTCAAAAAATTCTCTTGTATCAACATTTTCAGATTTTCTCAAGTATTCAATAATATCATGTTTGCTTTTTACAATTTCGATAAAACCTAATTCCTTAGCATCTTTCACAATCTCTTCTATATTCTGAAAATATTTTCCAATAATTGGCTTTTTACCATAATACAGTGGCTCTAAAATCGAATGTCCACCAATATCGACGAGAGTCCCTCCAACAAATACAAAATCTGCCATCTGATATAAATCTGTTAAAATTCCCATTTTATCAACTAAAATTATTTTTTTATAATCTTTATTTTTGTTGTCTTTTTCAATTTGTGTAATTAATAAATATTCATCTTTTGAAAAATTATCCAAAATAATATTTTCAATTTCACCTATTCTTTCCAAATGTCTTGGTACAAGTACTAATTGATACTCGTTATCGACATTTATCTGTTTAAATACTTCTAACCAAATTTTTTCTTCATTCGGACGTGTACTTCCACATACAATCACTTTTTTATTTTTATCTATAACTGTTTCGTTATATTTTTTTATTTCTTCTTTTGTGATTCTATTATATTTAATCGAATATTTCAGATTTTTATAAACTTTAATTTTGTCCTTGTCAATTCCTATTTTTTCGTATCTTTCCTTATCTGAAGTACTTTGTACCATTATTTTTGTAGCACGGTTTAATGTTTTCCTTATAAGCCATCCAAATTTTAAATATGACTTCAATTTCTTTTCAGTAAGTCTTCCATTGACAATAATCAGTTCTCCATTTGCTGAGGCAAAATAATACAAATTTGGCCATATTTCAGTTTCTATGATTATCGTTTTCTCTATTTTATATTTTTGATAAATTTTATGAACTGTAAAAAAATCATCAAGTGGAAAATAAATTATTTTAACATTTCCATTTGCAGAATATTTTTTATTAACTATTGAAAATCCAGTATCGGTCATAACAGAAAGAATTAGTTTCCGATTACTATCTTTCAGTATTTTTTCAATTAATTCCTGTGTTAGATTAAATTCTCCTACTGACGAGAAATGGATAAGTATTGCCTCTTCATTGTCATTAAGAAAATTATCATTTCCGATTTTTTGAAATAGACGTGATTTAAAAAATTTTAACAACTTTTTATTGAATATTGCTAGAATAGATATTATGAAATATAGTAAAATTCTTAATAAATTATATAAAATCATATTTTCCTCATTTTTTAATTTTTCTTTAAGTAAAAAGACTATCTCTTAATGATTTTACATTTAGAAATAGCCTTTCATTAATTTAAAAAACAAAAATTATTTTCTTTTTGCTACGTTATCAGCTAATTTTTTACCTACTTTAAATTTAACAACATTTTTTGCAGGTATTTTAATTTCTTTTTTAGTTTGAGGGTTAATCCCTGTTCTTGCTGCTCTTTCTTTTACTTCAAATGTTCCCCATCCAACAAATTGAACAGAATCTCCTTTTAATAATGTTTCTTCAACAGTTTCTAAAAATTGGTTTACCAATTCTTCTGCTCTTTTTTTAGTTTCTCCTGTAGCTTTTGCATAAGCATCTACAAATTCTTTTTTTGACATATTAATCAATCCTCCAAATTATTCTTTTTTTTTAAAGTACTAGACTATTATACACTATTTTCAGTATTTGTCTAGTGTTTTTTTTAAATTTTTTGATTTTTTTTCATTTTTTTATTATTCTATGAATTTTATAATTTTAAAGAAATCAAATTCACAACAATTATTAAACTTCATGTTATTATATATATACTTAAAATAAGATTTTAGATTTAATTTTTTTGCTTAATTATATATAAAATTTCATTTTTTACTTCCTCAATATTTTTAGAAGTTGTATCTACTTCAATTGCATCATTAGCTTTTTTTAGTGGGCTTTCTTTTCTTGTTGAATCAATTTTATCCCTTTTCAAAATATTTTCATAAATTTCTTCAATTTTAACATTTTCCCCTTTTTCAACAAGTTCCTTATAACGTCTATTCGCTCTTTCTTTAGCATCTGCAATCAAAAATATTTTTACATCTGCATTTGGAAAAACAACCGTCCCAATATCACGTCCATCCAGAATAACATTTTTCGATTCTGAAAATTTTCTCTGTAAATCGACCATTTTTTCACGAACCTCACGTATCGCTGCAATATCCGATACATTTTCCGAAACAACAGGTTTTCTAATCTCCTCACTCACATTTATATCATCTAGATAAAATCCGTTTTCTTTAATATCAATTCTCAATTTATCCAGCATTTTTATGATTTTGTCTAAATTACCCAAAATTCCTTCATTTAAAGCCTTTAACGTAACAAGCCTATACATTGCTCCTGTATCAAGATAAACAAGCTCTAGATCCTCTGCAATCAATTTTGCGATAGTGCTTTTCCCGCTTCCAGCAGGACCATCAATAGCAATTATCATATTCTTCCTACTTTCTATATTATTAATATTATTCTATTTTTCCTTTTTAAATTATTCTAAAATTCAAGATTAAAATTTCGACTATTCCACTTAGATTACTTTGTATAAACATAACAAGATTTTTAAACTTTTAAATTAATTACTTTATATATTTGAAAACAAGCGATACCCAGTTGTTTTTTTCTTTTCTGTCGATTTGTTCTAAGTTATAATTTTTAGCTTTATTTACAAATGTCTCTTCTTTTTCACTCAAAATTCCAGAAAAAATAACAGTTGCATCTTTTTCTAAAATCTTTTCTATATCTTCAAGCAATTTTTCCAGAACATCTACCAAAATATTTGACACAACTAAATCATATTTTTCGCTGATGTCATCTACCAAATTTCCAATTATCACTTCAAAATTATCATTTATGTCATTTTTAGAAAAATTTTCCAAAACAACATCTCGAACTTTTTCATCGATATCAATTCCAACAACCTTTTTCACACCTAATTTTTTCCCAATCAACATCAAAATACCAGAGCCACAGCCTATATCCAGTAATTTCTTTTTATTTTCCGAATATTTCTCTAAAAATTCCACACATAATGAAGTCGTTTCATGCGTTCCTGTTCCAAAGGCAAGCCCTGGATCAATTTCAATTACAATTTCATTATTTTCTGGTTCATAGTTATCCCAACTTGGCTTTATAACAATATTGTCAGTTATATTTACAGTATGAAAATATTTTTTCCATTCATCTTGCCAGTCTTCGTCATTACATTTAGCTGTATAAATTTCATACATAAACTCCACATCTGAATTCTGAAATTCTTTTAAATTATTAAAAATAATATTTAATTTTGTATTTGCAAATCTGTTATCAACAACATATCCAATTATACTCCAAACATCATTTTTTATTGCAAAATTAGCATTATAATCCAGTATATTTTCAGAAAAGTAATCAATAACTTCTATCTGTTTAATTCCAATTTCATCAAACATATTTACTAATTTTGTCTTTGTTTCTTTTAAGTTATCCGAAAAATAATCTACTTTTACTTTTATCCATTTCATTTTTTCATTTTCCTTTTTTTATATTTCATCATATCCCATGTTCACACGTTTAATTGATACTGCCCTACCGGTCTTTTCATTCACTTCCAGCTCAATTCCATTGATTCTCAAGTTTTCCTCACATACAGAATATCTTGTTGGCATTCCGTCCTTAAATCTTTGTATACTTTCTTTTCTATTCATTCCTAGAATACCGTCATGTCCTCCAGTCATACCTATATCTGAAATATATCCAGTTCCTCCTGGCAAAATTCTTTCATCTGCCGTCTGTGTATGTGTATGAGTTCCATAAACTGCTGACACTTTTCCAGATAGGTTCCATCCCATTGCCTGCTTTTCTGAAGTGGCTTCTCCATGAAAATCAAGAATAATGATATCCGTTTGTTCCTTAATCTGTGGCAAAACTTCCTCAACTGCCAAAAATGGACAAGCAATTGGTGGCATAAATACTTTACATTGGGCATTTATAACTGCCACTTTCACTCCATTTTTTTCAACAATTGTATAACCGCTTCCAGGTGCTTCCTTTGTATAGTTTATAGGCCTAATCAAATTTTTCTGTTCATTTATGTATGAATAGATTTCCCTTTTATCCCAGCTATGATTTCCAAGAGTTATAACATCTACTCCCCGATTAAACATTTCCTTTGCAATCTTTACATTTATCCCAAAACCACCAGCTGAATTCTCTCCATTTACAATAATAAAGTCATAATTCTGTTTTCTTTTTTCCAAATATTTAAACAATGTGGTTCTACCTGGTCTACCGACAATATCACCAATTATTAAAAATTTCATGTAAAATCATCCCTTTGCATCTCAAATTTATCTAATATTTATTATACTACATATTATAATTTTTTTATAGTTTTTCTTAATTTATTTTTTTGATATTTTAATCTTTTTAGGTTTACTTTACTATAAAAAAGAGCCTCCTGAATAAAAATTATCTTAAAAAAGATATTTTTAATGGATAAGCTCTCTTTTAGTTCATTTTTATTTATTTTGCATATTCCACAGCTCTAGTTTCTCTTATAACAGTAACTTTTATCTGTCCTGGATATTGCATTTTCTCTTCTATTTCTTTTGCTACATCTCTAGCTAGTATTGTAGCTTTGTCATCATCAATATTATCAGGATGAACAATTAACCTTAATTCCCTTCCAGCCTGAATTGCATACGAACTTTCAATTCCTTCATGACTATTAGCAATTTCTTCTAACTGCTCTAGACGTTTCAAGTAATTTGATAATGTCTCACGTCTTGCTCCTGGTCTTGAGGCTGAAATTGAATCTGCTGCTTGTACTAATACAGCTTCTATGCTTAATTGCTCTACTTCATTATGATGTGATTCTACAGCATTTATTACAATTTCACTTTCTTTTGAGAATTTTCTTAAAAATTCTCCACCATTTATAGCATGTGATCCTTCTTGCTCATGTGAAAATGCTTTTCCTATATCATGCAATAATGCCGCTCTTTTAGCAATGTCAACATTTGCACCAATTTCTGCTGCCAAAGCTGAAGCTATATGTGCAACTTCTATTGAGTGCTGTAAAATATTTTGCCCAAAAGATGTTCTGAATTTCAAACGTCCAAATACTTTTAATACTTCACGTGGCAATGTTGGAATTCCCACTTCTAAAATAGCCTGTTCGGCAGCATCTAATATGCTTTCATCTACTTCATGCTGTGCTTTTGCTACAACTTCCTCTATTTTTGTTGGATGAATACGTCCATCTGAAATCAATTTTTCAAGTGCAATTTTAGCAACTTCTCTTCTTACTCCATCAAAAGAAGACAGTACTACTGCTTCAGGAGTATCATCAATTATCAAATCAACTCCTGTTGCGGCTTCAATAGCTCTTATATTTCTTCCTTCACGTCCAATAATTCTACCTTTCATTTCTTCACTTGGCAACTGAATAACTGAAATTGTAGAATCAACAACATAATCTGAAGCAGCTTTTCCAATTGCTGTTGAAATAATTCTTTTTGAAATTCTATCTTTTTCCCTGTCTAAATTATATTCATAATCTCTTATTAATACAGCTTTATCGTGATCTAGTTCATTTTCCAGTTTAGTTAAAATAATTTTTCTTGCATCTTCCTGTGTCAGTTCTGAAATTCTTTCCAATTCTTTTTCTTCATTTGCAATCATTTCTTCTAGTTCTTTTTCTCTTCGGAACAATTTTTCACGATATTTCTCATTTTTAGATTCTCTTTCTTCTAAACGTTCCATTTTTGTTTCTAATGTTTCTTCTTTTTTGGCAATTCTTTCTTCTTTTGTAGCAAGTTCTGATTTCATTTTCTTTATTTCGTCATCTGCTATTTTTTTCTCATTTAACAATTCTTCTTTTACTTTTAGTGTTTCTTCTTTTCTAAACGATTCAATTTCTCTTTCAACTTCTTTTTTTGATGTTTCAAGTCTTCTTTTAGCATCAACGATTTTTAATTCCAGTTCGTTCAAATCTCCGTATTTTTTCTTAAAAATTGAACTCCCAAAAAAATAAGCTATAAAAAAAGTTAAAAAAGAAAAAATAACAATCAACAAAATCGCTATTGATATGCTCATTTTTCTCCCTTCTTATTTTTTTTCAGCTACATTTGAAATCTTCCAAGTATTATCATTTGTTTTTTTCCAAGTTAGTTTATAATAATTGCTTGCTGTGGCAAAATTAACTACCATAATACTATTTGCCTTATTTTTAGATACGACATTAACATCAGAAAAAACAAATGTCAATCCCGAAAGATCGTATTCTTGCATTTTTTTTACAATAATATTATTTTTAAATGTAGGTAAAAAAACTTCTTTTAATTTATTATATTCATTTGAACTGGCAGCATCTTTTAACTCTTCTGTAACTTGCATTATTTGAGAACTAATTGTCTTAGCTTCAATTTGAGTTACTTTTTTTTCAGAGGCAGTAAGGCTGGTACAGCTCATAAGAATCAACAAAATAAATAGACATAAATATTTTTTCATATTTTCCTCCAAAAACTTCGTCATTTAATTTTAACATAATTTTTTCACATATTCAAGTTAGAAAAAATAATTTTTTCGTTTTTTTCTACTATTTTTTCTTATTTCTCCACCTTTTATGCTGCCACATATACTGCTCTGGATATTCTCTGATAATTTCCTCAAATTCATGATAAATTTTTTGCATATTATATCGCATTGTTTCCTTTAATTTTTCTTGCTTTTCTATTTCAATAATTTTCTTATTTTTAACTCGTATCACATCTCCATCAAACACTGCATACGCAAGGACTATTGGTATTTTATGTTTCATAGAAAGTAAAACAGGTCCTGCAACTCCAGTTGTTTCACGTCCAAAAAATTTCACATCCACATCTTTTCCATAATGATCTGAAGCAAGAGCAATGATTGATTTTTCATTTATTGCTTTTCTCAAATTATCGCTATCATGTAACGGCAAGGAATTAAGTCCTCCCTCTTCACGCCATTTTGTCATCAAGTCATTAATTTTTTTATTTTTCTGATTTCTAAAAACAGCATAAAACTTTCTTATATCCCTCATTCTGCTTCCAGCTTCAAATCCGCCAAGATGAAGCGAAACAATTAAAACAGCCTTCTCATTATTTTTACACGCCTGTTTCATCAGCTCCTCATTTTCTACAACAGTATTCCCATCTCGTGTAACCTCTTCCAAAAAAATAGAAGTCATAATCATTTTTCCCATTGTCTTATATGATTCTTTTGCAATTTTCTCAATATCTTTATCATTTTTTTCAGGAAAAGCATTTTTTATATTATCTATAGCAAGTAACCGTCTTTTTTTTATTAGGTAATATCCTGCTATCCCAAAACTTTCAAAAATTCTATACCTTATTTTAAGAGAAAAAATTGACAAAATCTTTTTTATCAAAATAACAAAAAATCCTGTTATTTCTTCACTTATTTTATATTTCATTCTATTTTTAAACTCCTTAAAAATTTTTTTAAAAAAAGAGCATACATAAAATACGCTCTTTTATCTTAATTACTATTTTCTGATTCCTAATTTTTCGATTAATAATCTATAATCATCAACATTTCTATTTTTGATATAGTTTAATAATCTTCTTCTTTTACCAACCATTTTTAGTAATCCTACTCTTGAATGCACATCTTTAGGATGTGTTTTTAAGTGAGCTGTCAAATGATTGATTCTATCTGTAAGAAGTGCAACTTGTACTTCAGCAGATCCTGTATCTTGAGCATTTTTTCCATATGCTTCAATAATTTCTTTTTTTGGTTTTAATGCCATTATATTTCCTCCTAATAATTATTATTTAAACCAAGAATATAGCGGCAAACTTATATTCATAGTATAAATTCAAAAATATTTTATCATATATTCTATTATTTGTAAAGACTTCTGCTTTCATTTTTCAAAAATTGACTATTTTGCAAATGTAGCTGTTAATGAATCAAAATCAACTGGCAATTCAAGTTTTTCTTCAACTTTACCATTATTTATTTTTAAATTGTATGGAAATCCATCAACTGCAAATCCACGAGTAATTGCACCATTTTCATCAAAGTAAGCAGGGAATGTATATCCATTGTCCTTCACATAAGTCTGTGTTTTTCCAAGATTAGTCTGAGAATTTGTAAATACGACTACTACATTAACTTTATCTTTATTTGCATCATAAAATTTTTGAACTTCAGGCAATTCTTCCTTACAATGTGGACACCATTCAGCAGCAACAATCATTAATGTTTTTTTACCATTGTTCATAATTTTTTCACTATCAACGGTTTTATTGCTATTTAACTCCTTCAATTCAAATTTTGGAACTTTCCCTTTCCCATCTACATCAACACTAAATTCTTTTCCACAAGATGCCACAAATAATAAAAGCAATGACATCATTAAAATTATTTTTTTCATTTTCTCTCCTTAAATTCATTTTTTATTGCTTAAAACAATATTTTATTGTACAATTATACAATACTATTATTAGAATTCCCTATAAAAATATTTATTTTTACTTATCTAATCCAAGTGTTAAAATTGAGATAAGCTCTAAATTCTTTTCTCCAATCAGAACCCAGTTATTTCCCTGTTTTTCCAATATTACATCTATTGTTTTTTCACTATAGGATAGCTTATTTTCTTTAATTTTTTCATTGAAAAATTTAGTTGCTTCCTGAATAACTATTTTATTAACTTCTGCTTTTGAAGATATATTTGAAGATTTGTATTTTTCAGTAATCATATTATGAAATTCATTTCCAAAAATACTGTAATCAGGATATTTTATAGTTACATTTATTGTAGCCGTTTTATCTTTTGTTTCAACTTTGTTTATTTTGTAGGTAATTTTTTTAAATCCTTCAAGTACAATCCCAATTTCGGGAGTGTTCATCGATGCATCCCATTTTTTTATCTTGTTCATGTCTCCAGACTGAATAATTTTCATATGTTCTTCAAATATTCTTTTAGCGACGGCATCTTTTCCACAACTGATAGTCAGCAAAATCATGCTTAACAATAGTAAGACATATTTTTTCATAAATTCTCTCCCTCTAATTCATTAGGTAAGCATCAAAAATTTCTCCAATATCATAGCCATTTTCTTTAGCTACTTTAAAATAAAATTTTGATTTTTGTTTATTTTTTTTATTATAATAATAAACTCCTAAGTTGTAAAAAGCTGTTGTATTAAGTTTTGCAGCAGCCTGTAAATTTAGAATCCGTACCATTTTATCAGTTTCTGGATAGTAAAGACTCAGATCAACCATTGAATAATCATCTCCGCTACTTGCAAGTCTTTCTAGTATTTTTTTCGCTTCTTTGCTTTGTTTTACTTGATTTTCCTCAGCTTTTGCTGGATTTTTTTCTTTTTCCATATCTTCTAGAATATAAGCAAGTTTATATCCAGCTGAAATTGATCCTAGCAAATATGCTTTATTATAGATATTTTTTGCTTTTTTTATTTCCTTTTGAGTCTCATATAGACGACCTAGATAATTCATTGCATCAATATCATTTTTATTAGCTGCTTTTTGATAAAATTCTTCAGCTTTTGCAAAATCTTTTAAATTTTCATAGATAAACCCTTTGTATCCTAAAATTAAGACTTCATCTGAGTTTGTATCTTCCAGTATTTTTAATGCAAGATTATAATTCTTTTCCCCTTTTACAAGCCGTGAAGCAAGTTCAAATGCTGCAAGATAATATTTATTTTGTGAAAATATCTGATTGTAAATTTGTACTGCTTCTTCTTCTTTATCATCATTTTCCAGCAATTTTGCTTTTGCGTAAAGTGCAGGCGAATAATTTTCAGACAAAAAATCTTTTAAAATATCGTAAGCTTTTTCAGTATTAGAAACTTTTTCCAAAACTAAAGTTCCAAGTTCCTTTTTTTCTTCTATCGAAATGCTTCCATCATTTAACTTTTTATTTAATTCCTCTATCCTTTTATAAAAAGTCATCAAATTTTTGTTGTATTCATAAGAATAAAGTGCATAAATTTCATTAGCATCTCTTCCTTTTTTCAAATATTCCTGTGCTTTTGTAAATTCAAGCTTATTTTCATATATAGTTCCTATTACATAATAAGCTTTTACATTTCCCTGTTTTGCAGAACTTTCCAAAAGGTCTATGATTTGGCTTTCGTCTCCGTTTGTCTGTTGCAATAAAAGCGCTTGATAGTATTCCGCAAGCCCTTTACTTTTTTTCATGTATCTGTTAAAGAACATAGTTCCATTTTCAGCAAGATAGGTATAGGCAAGTCCATAAACATATTCATTTCCAGCTTTTGCTGATTCATTTATATTTTTCATAATATATTCATAATCCTTTTTTTCAAGGATTCCAATAAGTCCTCTTTCAAGTGCATCATAACCATTATCTGTTTTTGAACAAGCTACTAAAAATAATGATGCAATCATTATATATATCCATTTTTTCATACTTTTATCACATTTCCTATTCGTAAAAAAATTTTCCCCCACTTTTACTTAAAATATAACAAACCTAGAATATATTGATTTTTGATACTATTATTTCACAGTAGTTCCAATCTTTATTTCATCATCAATAATTATAAGTTTCGTTTTTTTCTTTTCAGTTGCTGTCAGTAGCATTCCTTGTGATAATTCCCCTTTTAATTCTACTGGTTTTAAATTCAGTATAGCCTGTGCTTTTTTCCCAACTAGTTCTTGTTCATTTGGATACCATTTTGCAATTCCTGAAATAATCTGTCTCTTCTCTTTTCCAGTATTTACAATAAATTTTAACAATTTATCTGCATTTTCAATTTTCTCTACTTTTTCAATTTGAATAACTTTTATTTCAATTTTATTAAAATCATCTATTGTAATTGGATTTTCAATTTTCAAATCTTCATTATATTCTTTTTTAGGCTCCTCTTCCAATTCAATTCTTGGGAACAGCGGAACTGCTTCATTCAATTTATTTCCAGCAGAATAGCTTTTCCATTCTTTTATGTCGTCTAGATGTAATTTTGTCACATCTTTGTCAAGTCCTAACTGATTTATCATTTTTTGTGCAGTTTCAGGCATAAATGGCGAAATCAGTACTGCAATTTTGTAAAGTGAATCAACTAAGTTATACATAACAGTTGATAGCCTATCTTTTTTGCTTTCGTCCTTTGAAAGTTTCCAAGGCTCACATTCATCAATATATTTATTCATTCTTGAAATAAATTTCCAAATATCCTTTAATGCCTCAGAAAATTGATAATTATTTATATGCTTATCTAAATCATCCAGTATAGTTTTCCACAATTCCTTAATTTCGATATCAAAACTTTCTTCAACTTCATTTAATACAACTTCTGAATTAAAATATTTTTTTTGCATTCCAATCGTTCTATTAAGCAAATTTCCTAAATCATTTGCCAAGTCAGCATTTATTCTCTGAACCATTGCCTTTTTAGAATAATCAGCATCCTGACCAAAAGTCGCCTCTCTCATCAGATAGTATCTAAAAGCGTCAAGTCCGTATTTTTCAACTTCTTCCTCTGGATTAACAACATTTCCAAGTGATTTTGACATTTTTTCACCTTCTACAGTCCACCATCCATGTGCTGCAATCGTATCAGATAATTTTATTCCAGCCGACATTAGTATCGCAGGCCAAATAATAGCGTGAAATCTCAGAATATCTTTTCCTACTACATGATTTACAGTTCCGTTAGTCCAGAACTTATCAAACTGCTCTGTATCAGTTGAAAACCCTGCTCCTGTCAGATAAATATTCAAAGCGTCAAACCACACATAAATTATATGTCCTTCTTCCAGTTCTAATGGTATTCCCCAGTCAAATGTAGTTCTTGAAATTGATAAATCTTGAAGCCCTTGTTTTATAAAGGCAATTACTTCATTTTTCTTACCTTCTGGTTTTATAAAATCAGGATTTTTCTCGATATGTTCTAACAGTGCATTTTCATATTTGGATAATTTAAAAAAATACGAAGTTTCTTTTACATCAATAACTTCTTTTCCCATATATTTTCCATCAACAAGTTGATTTTCAGGTACAAAAGTTTCCTCTGAAACGCTGTATTTACCAACATATTCTCCTCTATAAATATCTCCCTTGTCATGCACCCTCTTTATTATTTCTTTTACAGTTTTCAAATGTCTTTCTTGTGTTGTTCTCATAAAATCTGTATTTGAAATATTTAACTTTTCCCATAAAGTTGTGAAATTAAGAGACATTTTATCTACCCATTGCTGTGGCGTAAATCCATTTTTTTCAGCTGCTTCCTGAATTTTCTGCCCATGCTCATCGACTCCAGTCATAAACCCAACTTCTTCACCAGTTAACCTTTTGTATCTGGAAACAACATCACAAATTATTGTTGTATACGCTGTTCCCACGTGTGGTGCCGCATTAGGATAGTAAATTGGCGTTGTTATGTAAAATGCTTTTGACATACTTTTTCTCCCTCTAATTTTATAATTTATCAATATCTAAAAATTTATTTTTTTATTTAAAACTTTCTTCATTAAATTCAACATTCTTATTTTTGTTATATTTTTCATTGTAAATTTCAAATGCCTTATTCCCAGCCTGATGTATTTTTTCTTTTACTAATTTTATCGATTCTTCTAAGGTTGTTTCCTTTGTTAAGTAAAATGGCTCTGCAACATAATGAACACATTTAGAAAACGGAACAGGTATTTCAAGTTTGTCCCACATATTTTTAAAAATCCATTTTTTACTGCAGTAAGAACTAACTGGAACAATAGGCATTCCTGTTTTTTGTGCTATAAAAATTGCACCCGCTTTTGGCTCAAAAATAGGACCTCTAGGACCATCAATCGCAATTCCAAGAGTATAGTCTTTCTTGGCATATTTCATAGCTTCTTTTAAACTTTTTATATTGTCTCTATTCGACGAACCTCGTATCAATTCATTCCCTTCTCTTCTAAGTAATTCTGCTAAGATTTCTCCATCCTTTGAGGCACTTACGATGGAAGCCTTTTTGTCAATAATTCGTGTAGCATTACATACTGTAAAAATTTTTCTGTGCCAAAAAACAATGATGTTAGGTTCGTTTATTTTAACGCTATCTGCATAAAAATATTCTTTTCTAGTCATAAAACTTAATATCCTGTATACAACATGAAGAATAGAGCCTAAAAATTTATATTTATTCATTTTCACTCCCACTATTTTTAAATTATACCCAATCTTTATCAAATCAAATTAACCAAAATTGACTAAATCTTAATTTATAATTTCCATATTAAATTAGCAGATATTTGAATTTTTGTTATATTTGCATTTTAAAATGTTTTACTATATCGGAAATCTTATTTTCTATAACTTCATTAGTCTCATTTTTCCTATAATTGTCATCAAGTCTTGTACAAAGCATAGTTGCATAACCAAATAGAAAATACCATATTTTATTTATGACATTTTTAGCCTCTTCTTCCTCTAATGCGGGAAAACTTTCCAGCAGATTTTCTTTTGTCAAGAACTCTCGAAGCGTTACTTCGTAAAGTTTTTCAAATCTTTCTGTTGTATCAAGAAAAATTGTTCTAAATAATTCCTTTTCTTCCCTAGCAAATATCACAAAACCAATTGCTCCACTCAATATTTTTCTTTCAGCATAATTTCCATATAAATATTTTTTTAATTTTTCCTTACACTTGTCTATAATTTCTTCCTTTAATTCATCTACTGTATTAAAGTTAAAATAAATAGGTGCCGTAGAACACTTCAGATAATTTGCTATTTTTCTGACACTTATATTTTGAAAACCTTCTTTTTTCATTAACTCATATCCAGCCTCAACCACCACTTCTTTTGTAAATTTAAGTCTAGGCATTATTTTCTCCTTTTTAAATTTATATTTATTCTATCCATTAAATTTTTCATAAATACAAAATTTCCAGCCATCATGATTTTCTTCTGTCAAAGTTATCCACTTATCCAAATCTATCTTTGGAAAATAAGCATCTGCTTCATTATCAGAAAAATCAACATGACTCATATAAATCCTTTTTATAATTCCCATTTCAAGAGATTTTTTATAAATCTCACCTCCACCAATAATAAAAATTTCTTCTTTCAAATCTTTATACTTTTCGATAACTTTTTGAAAATCATTGTAAAACTCCAGCTTTGTAGTTTCATTTTCGTATTTTTTTTTATCTTCTTTAACTTTCTCATCCGTTTCCAAAAAATTCCTAGATAAAACTATATTTGTTCGGTTTGGTAAAGCTCTACCTATACTTTTATAAGTGTTTCTTCCCATAATAACCGTCTTTCCTACCGTTATTTTCTTAAAGTTTTTCAAATCTTCAGGAATATGCCACAAAAGCTGATTATTTTTCCCAATTTCATTATTTTTCCCAACAGCGACTATTAAGCTAAACATCAACATCACCTTTCTGCTATATCTTATTTTTTATACTAAAACTGCTCTAAAATCCAAATAAAAATTTAATTTGATTTCCACTTAGGTTTTAAAGAAGTTTTAGTATAAATTTTTAGATTAAACCGCAACTTCAAATTTAATTACAGGATGGCTTTCATAATCTTCTAACGTAATATCCTCGAATGTCAATTCATTAAATGGCTTATCTGCAATATTAATTTTGGCAAGTTTTAATGGTTCTCTTGTCAATTGTTCCTTTAGCCCTTCAATATGATTTTCATAAATATGAGCATCAATTATTGTGTGAGCAAATTCTCCAACTTCATAACCACATTCTTTTGCAATCATCATTGTAAGCAATGAGTAACAAGCTAGATTAAATGGTATTCCAAGTGCAATATCTCCACTTCTTTGAGTTAAATGGCAGTTAAGTTTATTACCAAGAACATTAAACGCAAAAGTATAATGGCATGGTGGCAATTTGCTAATTGTTGCATTTCCCGGATTCCAAGCTAAAACTATCATTCTTCTTCCGTTTTTATGATTAGGATTTGTTTTCATTTCCTTCAAAGTGTCAATAATATACTGAATCTGGTCAAATACAAGCTGTCCATTTTCTTCTCTAGTTACCCAAGGATTATTCTCATCAGCAAAAACTTCTCCATCTAATGAAATTTCAGGTACAGGATATCTTCTCCAAAATCTTCCATAAGCCGTTTCCAGCCTTCCTTCCTCATCTGCCCAGGCATCCCATATTTTCGTATTTTTTTGTAAATTCTTAATATGCTCTTCTCCCGATAAATACCAGAACAGCTCGTGCAACATCGAATTAAAATACATTTTTTTTGTTGTCAAAAGGGGATAACCTTTGCCTAAATCTACTTTATATGAATAAGCAAAAGTAGAAATTGTATCAACTCCTGTCCTATTTTCTTTTTTTATTCCATTGTCAAGTACATACTTAACCATATCCAGATATTGTTTCATTTTCTCTCCTAAATTTATTTAAATTAATATTCAAAATTATTCTGTCTCAAAGCTTCAAACAGCACAATCGCCACAGCATTTGACAAATTCAGCGAACGTCCAAGCGGAAGCATTGGAATCGTGATATTGTTTTCTTTGTATTTATTTAATATTTCTTCAGGTATCCCACGTGATTCAGGCCCAAACATTATATAGTCGTTGTCATTAAATTTTACATCTGTATATCTCTGTTTTGTTTTTGTTGTTGCAAAATAAATTTTTGCATTGCTGTTTTCGATGTTTTCCTGCCAGAAGTGTTCCCAGTTTTCCCATACGAAAAGCTGTACATCTTTCCAGTAGTCTAGTCCCGCACGTTTTATTTTCTTATCATCCAGTTCAAAGCCAAGAGGTTTTATTAAATGTAATTTTGTGTTTGTTAAGACACAAGTTCTTCCTATATTTCCTGTGTTTACGTGAATTTCTGGATTTAATAGAACTATGTTCATTTTATCTACCATTCTTTCTATTCAAGTTTATTTTACCATACAAATCTATTTATTTCATCAATTTTTTGTAATCTTCAAGTTTTATTCGATTAGAAGTAATTTTATTTAATTTTTTGGTGATGTTATCTCCTCTATCAAAACCACCAAATCCTATTTTGGAATTAATATGAGTAATTGCTATGGCAAGTGCATCTGCGGCATCATCAGGCTTTGGAATTTCTTCCAATTTTAATATTAATTTTACCATTTCCTGAATTTGCTTTTTTTCAGCTCTACCATAACTTGCAATTCCCATTTTTACTTGAAGCGGAGTGTAACTGTATAAATTCAGCTTATTTTTCTGCCCTGCTAAAGTTATGACTCCACGAGCTTGTCCTACTTTTATTACCGTCTTCTGATTTTTAAAGAAAAATAAGTCTTCAATTGCCATATCTGTTGGCTTCCAAAGCTTTATAATATTTTCCAGTCCATCATAAATTTTTTCTAGCCTTACTGGCATATCTTCATCTTTATCCGTAAAAATACAGCCATAATCAAGTGGCACATATTTCCTATTTTCATAATCTACAACGGCATACCCCACTATCGCTGTACCAGGATCTATCCCTAAAATCCGCATATTTCTCCTATTTTTCAACTATTATTTTTCTCTATTTTTTATTATATCATACCTCAAGTTTGTATGCAACATTGTTCATACGTTCTATCTAAAAAATTTGCATATTTGCATAAAAATAAATATCCTTTATAAAGCGGTATTATTAATAAAATATTTTTGTATATAATTTTGAGCATAATCTATATAGCTATTTAAATCAATATCATCATAATTAGTGAACTCTTTTAAATTTGTTTCAACTTTTCTTATTTTATATAAATTGCTATTTATATCTCCAAAACCATATTTTTCATAGTATTTTCCCTGATTTTGCATGACTGCCTTATGTGATCCTGTATTTGAAAAATATAATCTATATTTTCTAAATTTATGCAGCACTTCATTACTTTCAAAGTCTATCTTTCCGTTTTCATCACAGGCATAGATATCTTCATAAACAGAAGCATATATGAAGAATATATCTGGATTTTTGAAAAAAACTTCTTCTACTGCCACTGATATTTCTTTTTTTTCCCAAAAATATAATTTTAAAACTTCTGATATCCAAATATGATTTCTTGGCATAATTAACTTGCTGTAGTAGAATTCGTTCGTTCCTATAACTTCATTGCCTATTTTATATAAAAGTGAACTTTTATTTTTTAGAAATTTATCAACATCTGTTATATAAAAAATATTTTTATATTGTGTATCTATTTTATTTTTTATTTTATAAAGAATTTTATCATTTATATTTGTTATAAAAATATTGTTTTCTAAAACTGCCACCATTTCTATATTCTCTTTTTCAAAAATTTTTTTCATCCGTTTTACAATACTTGTTCTATATCTATTTAGCACTTCCTTTGCTAATGATGAATTTAACAGCAAATCTCTTGGTATTTTTTTTATTATTTTTTTATCCTTTTCAAGAAGAAGTTTATTTTCAAGTAGCCATTTATATAGGTAATCTTTTTGAATTGATAATTTGTACACTTTTTTTTGCAGATAATTGTCATAATTATCCATTTTTAATCTTTTTGAATAGTTTATTCCAGGCTGGCTAGAATTAGAAGAGTTACTATCTAAAAGTAAAGTTATTAGTTTGTCATTATTGTACTTTAAATATTTTATTTTCTTTTTAAGCTTCATATTATTACTGTAGCTTCCATTTGTAATTATATTTAAAATATTTTCCTTTTCATCCCAGTTGCTTTTTTCTTTTATTATAAAATTATACATCTTTTCTGTTGCCAGTACATCCTGTAGACAATAGTCAATGACTTTGTCCACAATTTCATCATATATATTTTTTTTAATTACGTAATTAAAATTGGCAAAATCCTGTTCCTCAATACTGTCTCCACAATTAAACTCAAATCCTTTTACTCCAAGATTTAAGTTATATTCATAAGCCAAATCATAAGAGTAAAATTCGTGGTTTTCGTTTTTGTATTCATCTTTTGGCATATTTCTTATTTTTTTTATTTCGCTATTTAATTTATTTCTACTTACATTTGAATTCCTGTATTTCAAAATGTTATTAATCACAATATCATCAAATCCATGTCCTGCATACGAGATTAAAACATTTTTAGAAATTATGTCATACAAAAGTTTTTTCTGACGATTAAAATTATCTGAATCAATAATCAATATTCTATCATCATTTAACTTTTTTAAGACAATGCAGAAGTAATTTGGAAAAACTTCAATATCAAATACATATTTATTTGATTTTTTCATATATCATTATCACCACTTTTCAGTTCTGAAAGTTACAAAAAATATTTATCTCTTTTCAAATAAATCTTATCTCCCCTAATATTTACAATTTTCACAATCCCCTTGAACTCTCTTATATTTGTACTTCTATTTCTAACATATACTTTAAATTTCTGATTTTCTCTCACATTTACTTTACTGATTTCTTTACCTACGTTTTCAAATTTTTTAAACGTATCAATAACTGTCATACCATTTTTCAACTTTCCATACTTCTCGTTAGAAACATTTATTCCAAAATAATCCAGTACATCCTCTATTTTTACAAAACTGACTATTTCACTAATTTTTTCAGCCCATATATCAACATCATCCTTTGTAGCCCAAAAAGAGTCAATTTCTTTTTTTCCTCCAACAAGTTCCTTCAATTTTCCAATTTCAGATTCAACTTTTTCTAATGAAATTGCATTTTCGATAACATATTTATCAATTTTAGTTCTCACAAGTCTTGTCATTGTGGCAAAAACTCCTAATTTCTCTCCAATATCGTAAACTAATGAACGGATATAAGTTCCACTGCTGACTTTTGTATAAAATGAAATTTTAGTATTTTGAGCGTTTTTTGAATTTTCCTCTGGATGCACTATCTTTATTTCTCTAATTTCTGATATTTCTACATCCCTTTCAGCTCTTTCCACTTCAATCCCTTTTCTTGCCAAATCATAAAGTTTCTTACCGTCAATTTTTATTGCGGAATACATTGGCGGGACTTGCTTTATCTTACCTTTGAAACTGTTTACAGCCTGTATTATTTCAGAATCACTTATATTAATTTCAGAATCATATTTTTCAACAACTGTCCCTTCTGAATCATAAGTATCTGTCTTATAGCCAAGTTCCATTTCCACATAATATTCCTTATCTTTTTTCATCAAACTGTCAGAAAATTTTGTGGCATCATTAATCATAACAATCATAAGTCCCTCGGCCATCGGATCAAGGGTTCCAGCATGTCCTACTTTTTTAGCCTTTATCAATCTTTTCAGATGATTTATGGCTCCAAACGAACTTATTCCTTTGCTTTTATTTAAAAGTATCAGTCCATCCTTTATAAAATCCTTCTCCATTTTACTCCTTCCTATACCCGCCATATTCTTTACATTATCGGTGAAATCAGTTTAAACACAGAGTTTCTGAGCCGTTTCATAAAAGTTACTTTTTTTAATCTTGCCTCATCAAATTTTTCACATATTTCCAGATCCTTTGTAAACTGTGCTTTCAAATCTTTACTAATTTCTTTATTATAAAATACCGAGTTTACTTCGTAATTTATTTCAAAGCTCCGCATATCAAAGTTACACGTTCCAAGAGTTGATATTTTTTCATCCACAATAATATTTTTACTGTGTAAAAATCCCGCTGTATAACGGTAAATCTCAATGCCTGCTTCAATTAATTCCGCAAAATAAGTTTCTGCTATCCAGTAAGGCATTTTCTTATCTGGCACTCCTGTAACCATTATCTTTATTTTCACTCCAGAAAGAGCCGCCATTTTCAGTTGTGAAATCAAATCATAATCAGGTACAAAATATGGACTTTGAATCAGCACTTCCTCTTTCGCCGTTGCAATCATTTTAGAATATAGATATTTCAAAGTTGTCCATTCTGTGTCAGGCCCGCTTGAGGAAACCTGCATCAGATATTCCAGTTTTTCTTGCTTATCTATTGGTTTTTGCTCTTCCAGTTCGTGAACTGCCTCTTTTTTTATATCTTCAATAAAATCGTCTTTCCCACCGCTGTTTAGCCAGTCTGTAACAAAAATTGCCAGATACTGTCCAATTATTTCTCCTGTAATCCGAATATTCGTATCCCTCCAGCTGTCAAATCTCTTTCCACCGTCTATATATTCCTGCCCTACATTCATACCGCCAGTATGCACTATATTATTATCGATTAACGCTATTTTTCTATGATTACGATAATTCATCTTGGAAATAAAAAATTTAACATCTAAAAACCATCTTATCTCAATTCCAGCGTTTCTAAGTTCCTTTTTATATTTTCTAGGCAATTTCCAAGTTCCCACTCCGTCGAAAAGCAGTTTTATTTTAACTCCTTCCTTAGCCTTTTTCAAAAGTGCATTTTTTATTCTTTCTCCAAGCTCATCGGCTTTCCAAATAAAATATTCCATATAAATCATACTTTTCGCATTTTCTATATCAGAAATAATCGAATCAAATGCCTCTTTTCCATGAAAAAACAATTTATACGAATCATTATTGGTCAAAAAAGTCCCTTCAGCCTCATACAGCATTTTTACAAGTTCACTTTGCTGACTGCCTAAATTAATATTTTTTATCATTGTATCAATCTGATTCCGTATTGCAGCTTTTATTTCTACTTCAGTCATTTTATCTGTGTTTCCATCCACATTTTCAAGACGATTATAATAAAAAAAGTCCTGTGATCTAAAAATATCCGACACATCCCGCTGCATAAAATTAAAAATCCTTGAATACAGCTTTTTTTCTTCCCCCTTCATCTTCTTAGAAATTATCTTATTCCTTCTCCAGTTAATCCCAAACAAAAGATACAAAACCGCTCCACCAAGCGGAAACGTAAAAATCGTAAAAATCCAGGCAAGCATCGCATTCGGCGATTTATCCGACAACAGTACCGATACTGTCAAAACAATAATTATCAGATAATGCAGCCTTTCAAATGGAATTATCCAACTTGAAATAATTATAGCCAGTCCATGCAGCATATTATCTCCCTCATTTTTTATTTGTTAAATTAATCTATCTTTTAGCATTATATCTATAATTTTATCACTTTTAACAAAGATTTTCAATCATTCTTATTGAACAAATTCTAAAAACGTGACATAACGAATTGAAATTAAAAAATGCATAAATTCATGTAAAAAAACAGTTCATAATTTATTTAATTAGTTAATTTCCTTATATTAAAAATTTAAATTCCAGCTGTTTTTCCATTCCTTCCATTCTTTCGGCGTTACTGTTGCCAAATCAAAATCTTTCATAAAATCATACGGATCTTCGTAACTTTCTAGCGGTGTGTTGTCTATCAATTCTTTTGGTGCCACTTCATGGTCTATTTCTAAATCTATTCCATGATATAATGCTATTTTAGCATATATTATGACATACACATGTAAATAAAACTCATAATCTGGATTACAGTCATTAGAAAATTTTCTTGCCACCTTCTGTTCCATCATTCCATTTATTGCTTTTTTCATTCTATCAATATCTTTATCTGCCAGAGCACCTAAAAATTCATAGTGCAATTCTCCATATTTATAATAACTGTCTTTCAATGGTTTTTCCAAATATGCACCACATCTTTTTTTCACTTCTTCAAAATCTCCTCTTATTGCATGAAGAATTACACGAATTAAGAAAAATGTTCCATAATCATTTTTTAAATACCCATATTTATTTTTTTCACTGTCATAATCATCAGGCATTATCATATCCATATTATTTTTAAAAAATGTTATAAAATCAGGATTATTAGACATAAACATTTCAAACATTTGAGTTGGGTGAGTAAAAAGCATACTTGACCTACTAGTTGATAGTATTCTCAATTTTCCACCTATATGACAATTTAACCTATGTTTTTCAATATTTTTTTCTATTAATAAATTTATTGAAGAGAATTTATTATAATAATTAGATAAAGTTTGCATACAAGCAAATTGATTCCCTTTTTTATTTTCTATATACTCCAATTTATCTTTATCAAAATTTTCTTCTTTTCCTAAAAAACTTGAAATTAAACTAATTCCTTTTTCGTATTTTTTCTCTCCTGCTAATATGTTCTTCATATTTTTATTCCTTTCTCATTATTATTTATTTTGTATTTCTACAGGTATAAATATTAAATCTTCATTATTTTTATCAACACCAGCCAACACCTGTTTTTATTTTCAAAGATACCTTTTAATTTTAAATCAGACATCTTATACTAAACCCCATTTAAATAACTAATTTATTACAAACTTTTCCAATAAAGGATAAAAACCTAGTATTTCAAAATAATTAAAATATTTTTTTTAATAAACCGACGGAGCTTTTATTTGTTCAGCTACGACTGTTTGACGACTGCAAGGAGGAGTTTCGGAGGTGGACAAATAAAAGACGGAGTCTAGCCATAGGTTGTAGGATTTGCGGCAATGAGCAATCCTACGAAAATAAAAAAGACAACTTCAAGTTTCCCTAAAGTCATCTATTTCATTTAAAAATTATTCTCCAAAATAAGCTATTGCTTCAATTTCCACCAAAACTCCTTTTGGCAATTTGTCTACTGCAAAGGCTGATCTCGCTGGATATGGTTCAGTAAAGTATTCTGCATAAATGCTGTTTACTGCTCCGAAGTCGTTGATGTTGTCTAATAATACAGTTGTTTTTATAACGTTTTTGGTTGTTAATCCGTTGTTTTCTAAGATTGCCTTCAAGTTTTCAAGAACTTGTCTTGCCTGTTCTTCTACTGTAACAGCCTCAATTTGCTGATTTTCAGGATTTATTGCGATTTGTCCTGAGATGTACAAAAAGTCGCCTGCTTTTCTAAAGGCTGAATATGGTCCAACTGCTTCTGGTATTTTTTTCATTTCTTCCTCCTAATTTTTCGTATTTTTTAAATTTTACGATTTTATTCTATCATATTTTTTCAATATCAAAAAGATTTTTCTTTCACTTTGTTTGCTATTCCCAAAATTATTATTCTGGCGAATATCCAAAGTTTATGATGTATCTCCAGCTTTCTCCTGGAACTTTTGCAAATCCAAAGTAAAGCGGAATTGACAAGGCTTTTACTCCAAGCCCAAATTTATAGCTTTCCTTTTCTTCATTTCCGAAGCTGTAAGCTTTTTGAGAAATGTTTGCCCTTGAGTAAGTTGTATCTAAATATACAAGTTTTGACATATTATATTGAGCTTTCAGGCTTCCAATAAAAATACTGTTTCCACGAATTTTATCTGCTGGCATTCCAGCAAATTCTAATGAATTGTCAGCTGTTCGTATTCCTCCCATTTTAGGTCTGTAAGTTTCCGGAATATCGCTTCCGTCTGTTGTCAAATAAGACACTCTTGGAGTAATTGTTATTTTTTCTCCAATCGGAATATTAATTTCTCCACCTGCATTTAATGAGTTAAATTTAGCCTCTTTTGAGTTTGCCAAAGTATAATTTGAGAAAAAGTAAATACCTTTTGTTGCAAAATTAAGGCTGTCTCTTGTATCATAATTTAGCTTAGCTTCATAATATGGAAAGACTTTTCTTACATTTTCAGCATTATTCTGATGTTTTGTCACATCTGAAATCTGATAGCCTCCACCAATTGAGAATAACAGATTTTTATACATTTCAAATCCAATTCCTGCTCCGATTTTGAATTTTCTATTTTCAAAGTTGAAATATCCGTTATTGTATTTCTGATTTTTTATAATATCACGTTTATATTCAAACTCACTGTAAATCACGGCTTTTGAATCTTTTCCAAGTTCAGCGGTAGCCTTACCTCTTGCCCCATATTCATTTGCAACTGTTCCAGTTACTGAATATCTGACATTCGTATTATTTATAATTTTACTTCCTTGAAAACCAACATTTACTGTTGCCAAGTCTTCGTTATTTATATTTCCTGAAAGTGTCAGATAATCACTCGGTTTTTCCTGCACATTTATTACCAAATCATTGTCCTTCACTTCGTAATACACCGTTGTAAAATCACCGTTCTGATAAATATTATTAACAATTTTTTCCATATCCAGCCTGCTTAAAACACCAAGTTTTTTAGGCAAAAATTTATCAAAATATTCTTTTTTATATTTTTTGTTACCTTCTATTACAACTCCAGAAATATTATACTCATCCTTCCAAGTCCGTCTAAACTCTTTCCGTTTTTCTTCCAATTTTTCATAAAGTTCAGGATTTGATAATTTTCTGATTTCATCTATATTTTCTCTTGCAATTTTCTCTCCAGCTGCAATAAGCTCCTTTACCTTTGAAAAATCATAAGACTCAAATTTTTCCAAATCTGGTTTCATATATAAGTCAAGCATACGAATTTGACGCTCCACTTCCTGTCTTCCAGCAATTGTTGTCGAATCTGTAATTACGTCAACCAAATTCATTTTATTCTCATCTCTTTTTGTAAATCCGTCTCCTACATTCACTCCAATTGTATAATCTGCTCCAAGCACCTTCACATCCTGCACAGGCAAATTCCGTGTAACTCCCCCATCAATGTAAAGCCTTTTTCCATCTCGAATCGGTGCAAAAATTGATGGCAATGACAAACTTTCTCTAATCGCCGTTGCAATCGAGCCTTTATCAATCATAACACCTTCTCCAGATTCCAAATCAGTAGCAACTGCTGCAAACTTTCTCGGAAACTTTCTAAAATCCTGTATTCCAATTGCTCCATAAAAAATTTCATTTAGCCTTTGACTAGCAGTTTTTCCTCCAACGACTCCGCTAGGCAATTTCGGCATAAAGTTTTTCATTGGAATTACCGTACTATTCCTATCTTCAATTAAATTTCTTATAGCCCCCTTGTCCTTTCTCTCAATTTTATCGCTAAAAAGTCCAAGCCAATCCATGCTAATTGCTATTTCCTCAATTTCCTGCGGAGTATATCCGACGCTATACATTCCTGCAATAATGCTTCCCATACTCGTTCCAGTCGCATATTCTATAGGTACTTTTTCCTCTTCTAGCACCTTTAATATCCCAATATGAGCAAGCCCTTTCGCTGTTCCTCCACTAAGCACCAGCCCAATTCTCTTATTCTCCTGAGAAGTTATCTCTTTTTTATTTTCTAATTTTTTTTCTTTATTTAAAATATCCCTATCCGATTCTATTTTAGGCTCATTTTCCAAAACTTCTTTTTCACTGTCTTTTTTACTTTCCTGTAAATTTTGTTCATCTTTTTTTAGTACAAAATAATTTTCATCTTTTAAATTTTCAGAAATCCCAAAGCTATTTACCAAAAGAAAAATAATTAAAAACAAAAAATTTTTTCTTTTTTCAATCATCTAGATTATCCTCCTTTTTCACTTATTTTTTATTAAACTTAATTTATAAAAATTTGTCTATAATTATTAATGCAGTTCACTTTTTTAATTAATTTTATATCAGATAATTGACCCTCTAGTCATTTTACTACAAAAAATTTTTATTTTTCTTATAAATTTACTAAATTTTTGAATAAATTTATAATATTTCAAACAGCTCTTCCAACTTTCTCACTTCATACTTTGGAACAATCCCCGTATCATTCACATTATTTCTCAAATTTACCCAGCAAGTGTCAATTCCAGCGTTTTGTCCACCTTTTATATCTGCTCCTAATGAATCACCTATCATTATAACTTCAGATTTATCCATTATTTCAAAATAATTTATTGCATATTCAAATATTCGTTTATCAGGTTTATTTACACCAACTTCATCAGAAATGATAATTTTATCAATATATTTAGAAATTGCTGAATTTTCTATTCGTGAATGCTGTACTTCCTTTATTCCGTTAGTTACAATCCCAACTTTATATTTCGAATGCAAGTATTCACATAGTTTTTCAGTTGCTTCAAATGGAAAAATCCCTTCTCCCAGCTTTTTCAAGTAAAGTTCGCTCATTTCATACGGATTATATTTCAAGTCAAACTCCTCAATTATTTTTTCAAATCTTACAACCTTTAATCTATCCTTATCCACAGCCCCTTTTTCCAAATCCTTCCACAACTGCAAATTCACATCTTTATATCTATCTTTTATCTTTTCATAAATTTCTTCTTTTTTATCATTACTTAATTCACTTTCCACAAAAAATCCCAATTCTTTGAAAGTGTTTCTAAATGCCGCTTCTTCTGTTTTAGGATAATCAAAAAGTGTGTCATCCAAGTCTATTAATACAAGTTTGTAGCTCATTTTTCGCTCCTTTATTTAGAATTTTCTCAAACTATTTAAATTTTAGAAAATTTGTTATTTTTTATTTGTTATAAATACTTAAAAATTTTAAAATACGATTAATCAACTTAGAAAAATCAAAGTAAATAACTAATATGATTTATAAAGTATACAACAAAAAGAAGAAAAGGGCAACATTTAAAATTAATTGATTAGTGCATAAAAAATAGAAATAGCTACTTTAAAAATTTAATTTTAATCAAAACTTTTTTTTTTTAAATTTTTACTGTATAGTCTTGTAAATCCTAATTTTTTAATATCTCACAATTTATTTTCTACTTTACTTAGATATACAAATATGATAAGATTATATATAACTTAAAATAGGAGAGTGACATAATGAATTCAAATAAAATTTTTGAAAAATATACATTAAATAATGGAGTAGAGATTAAAAATAGACTTGTAGTGACTCCTATGACTCTATTTGTTGCCAATGAAGACGGAACTTTCTCAGAAGAAGACCTTAAATTTATGAGTAAACGTGGAGAAAATATAGGAATGTTCATAGTGGAAGCTACTTTAGTTGCTGATGGGGGAAAAGCTTTCACAAAACAGCCCGAAGCTATCAATGAAACACATTTGCTATCTTTAAGAAAAGTAGCAGAAATTCTACGTAATCAAGGTACAAAGGCAATTTTACAAATACATCACGGCGGAAGACTTGCCCTTCCAAATGTAAATAAAAATGATATAATTGCTCCTAGCTATGATAGCGAAACAAAAGCAAGAGAAATAACTACTGATGAAATAGATAAACTTATACAGGCGTTTGGAAATGCTGCTGATTTAGCTATTCAGGCTGGATTTGACGGAGTGGAAATTCATGGTGCAAACAGATATCTTATCCAGCAGTTTTATTCAGGAATAACTAATAGAAGAACTGATGAATGGGGAGGAAATATAGAAAAAAGAATGAAATTCCCTTTAGCTGTTATAGATGAAGTAAATAAAGTTAAAAGTAAACATAATGCAGACAAATTCATCATAGGATACCGTTTTTCACCTGAAGAGCCAGGAGAAAATGGTTTAACAATGGTTGAAACTTTCGCATTGATTGATGAACTTATAAAAAAACCATTACAATATCTACACGTTTCACTTCCAGATTTTTATATAAACGCTTATCGTCGAGGAGATACTAAAAAACCTGCAATACAGCAGATTCATGATAGAATAAACGGAAAGCTTCCGTTAATTGGAGTGGGTAATCTATATACAGGAGAACAAATAGCTAAAGCTCTTGATACAGGATGGGCAGAATTTACTGCTTTAGGAAAAACTGTCATTTTAAATCATAATATAGGAACTCTTATACTTGAAAAAAGAGAAAATGAAATTGAAACTGAACTGGATCTGGAAAGAGAAGATAAATATGATTTAGGTGAATTTTTATGGGAACGTGCAAAAGAAAAAAGCCCTTTGCTTCCTCCAATAAAAAATAAAAAATAACAATACAGTTCTATGTAAAAATTATTTATAATAAGTGAACTGAAATAAAAAATGTTATTTTATCAGGAGTAACCATGATTTTAATAGTTATAATCATAATTTTATATATTCTCTTTGAGAATATTAATAAAAAAAATGCTAATATTTCAAAATTAAATAGAAAACTTGAAGATTTAAATGAAAACCAGCAGGAAAAAGAAAAACAGATAAAGAAACACCAATTAAAAGAGAAAATGCAAAAATTAAAAAAAGAAATCTGTAAAATCGAAAAAGAAATGGATGATGAAGAATTAGAAGTAGAAAGTTCTTATTTTAAATATCTTTGTAATCAAGTAGCAGATTTACAAATGGAGCTATACGATTATGAATTTGAACTAGAATGGATTGATAAAAATTAGAGTACAATCTTTTTGAAAAAAAATCAATACAATTTATAATTTTGCAAAAAAATACGCCAAACTCATGGCGTATTTTAATATTTATTCTTTTTCTTTTTGATACTGCGATACTGTTTTTCCTGTCCATTTCTTGAAGAAAGTGCTGCAAAAAACGACCGAATAAACACATTCAAGTTATCAATATTGCTAATTTCTGAAATTTGCTCATCAGTAATAACTTCATCAATTTTTTTCAAAAATAAATAATATTCCTCATTAGAAAGCTGGATTTTCTCTTTTGGCAAAATATTCAGTATCCTCGATTGTTCAAGAATATTTTCAATCGACAATCCAATACTCTTTAAAAAAATCCTGAAACTGCTTTGGCATAGTTATTTTCTTCTTTTTCCTATTTTTTATTATATCGAATTTCTCTTTTCATAAAATGGCTTTTTATCCTTAACAACATCTTTTCCAAAACTATCTTTATATGAAAACATATCAATATATTTTCCATTCAAATATGGAGTTACTTTTCTTCCTATAAATTCTATACTTTCTTTTTCATTTCCCATACTGTCAACAACTAATAGATAACTCTCCTGTCCCTATTTATACATGAGCATTAACCATGTTCTTTTAATATTTTTATCTAATTTACAAGCACTTTTTAATGCTTCAAGCATGTCTTCAGGATATTCTTTCGCTTCTCCAATCATTACAGGCGTGTCCTTTTCTACTTTTGTTTCAACGATCTTAAGTCTTTCTTCCTTTTCCTTTTTCAAAATTTTAAGTTGTTCTCTTGTAAAGGTAAATGATGTAGTAAATGGATTAATAACAAAACCTTCTATATCTGGATTTAGTAATACCATTTCTGCATAATCATCAAAAGACAAAATAAGTGTCTGTATTTTATCAATGCCGATATTCCACTTATTCAATTCTTCCCAGTCAGTAAATGCTGGATAAAATTGTTTTCCATCAGACGAAGAAATCATATAGAAAGATACATTTGAATCTTCTTTAACAGTTCCTTTTCCAGTTTCATCAGTTTCAATAGGTTTATCAAAAAATACATAACTTAAAAAATAAGCTCTCATTATAATTTCATCTAAAATTTTATTTTGTAATTCTAAATCACTTTTCTGATTTTTTCCTATTCTACTAAACAATTCTTTTAACACAGGATTTTCCAATGGCTTATTTACATTAATCATAATTTTTCAACTCCTTCGTTTCAATATTTTATATTATACCCATTCTAGCTTAAATTTCTTCCATTGTCAAATCCACAACATTCCCCTTCACAACTTCAACCAGCTTGTCTGTTTCCACTTCCATCTGCAGCCCTCTTCTTCCAGCTGAAACCATTATTTTATCAAATTTTTCAACTTCCTTGTCAAAAAAAGTCTTAAACAATTTTTTCATTCCCACAGGAGAACATCCTCCTCGAATATATCCTGTTTCCTTCTCCAGTTCTGAAAGTGGCAATAAATCAATATTTTTCTCCCCACAAGCCTTTGCTACCTTCTTTAAATCCAGATGGGCCTCTCCATGAATCACACAAACGTACAAATTCTTACTTTTTCCCTTTAATACAATAGTCTTAAAAACCCTATCCGCTAATTCAGGCAACTTCTCAGCAGCACCAAGCCCTCCGCTTTTATCCTCGCTCCATTCATAAGTATGAATAATATATGGAATTTTCTGTTTATCCAGCTGTCTTAAAGCATTCGTTTTTGCAATTTTTTCTTTCTTATGTTTCATATTTCATTACCCCCATACTCGATTTTTGCTATTTTTAGTATATCAAATTAATTTTTTTCAGTCAATTAAAAAAAATCTATCCTTATGATAAAAAGAAAAAAATTTAAACAAAAAATAAAAGAGCAAAAATATAAAATATTGCCCTTTTACGTAAAAAAAATTTTATTTGTCTTCTATAACTTTGTGAGTTTCAAAAATTCTCTCCATTGTTTTTTTGAATGTTGGAGAACCTACCAAATCATATTGCTTTTGTGTAGGTCTTTTGCATACTGCTGCGTAGTAGAACTCGTGGATTTTATCCTTTCCACCATTAATATCACGAAGTCCAGCTTCACCTAACATTTCATTAAATTGTTTAATTCCTTGCTGAACTTCTGCTAAAGTATGTGTCATTTTCTTACCATCTTTTATGTAGCTTTCTTCCATAATTATAGATCCAATTGGCACACAGGCAGCTACTTCCTGACCATCTTTATTATAAAATTCTGTCCATTCTTCTTCACTCATAAACAGCACACCTCTTTCATCTCTATAAGGTTCCGCTATTCCAAAAGCTGAAAATGCCAATAATCCCAATAAAATAAGTTTTTTCATTGTAAATCTCTCCTTTTTTCTAATTTTTTTTATAAATTTAAAATAATTTTACTGTTCTTCTAAGATAATTATACCACATATTATATAAATTTCCAAATATTCAAACTTATATTTTATTAATAATTTTCTATTTCCAGTAAGAATTAATTAATTCCAAAACAGGGTCATCCCTATCTTCATTATAAACTATGTAATCAATAAATATCTGCTCTACTTCGGAATTATTCTTCATATTAACTAAAAAATTATATATTACTAATTTCAACTTATTAGAAATTTCTTGTTTTAAACTCGCTTTAGCATATCGGACTGCAAAATCTTTTGCTTTTTCCACATTCAAAAGTTCTAAATTCCGAAAAATTTTCCTTGCTTTCACCTGACTATCAATATCAAAATTTATTAAGCAATAATTAATCAATTCATCAGTTATTTCAATGTTGTCATAAATCAAATCATCAACTTTAGTTGCGTATTCTAGAAGACTAGGATATTTTTTTGCTGAATTTATATATTTATTTTCCCATTGTCTTTTATTTACAGTTCCCTCATTTATAAGTATTGATCCCCAATTTTTCTCTTTTTCCTTTAAAAATGGCTGATATTTTATTGGAATATTTTCTTTTCTTATATTTGAACTTAAAAAGTTTAAAAAAATTTGCTTATCTTCGCCATAATTTTGAGAATATTCACCCTTTATAATCAACAGGCACTTCAAAGGTTTTCCAAGCAAAGCCGTCGCACATGCCTTATGGTGTCCATCAATTACAAAATTTATAAAACCGCCAAAATTATACACAATCGCTCTTGGCTCATTATTATCTGCATTATTAAATTTATTAATATAATATTTTACTCTTTCTTCATTATAACAATCTGTTGTCTGTGTTGGATAGAGATAAACTGGCTGGTTAAATACATAAGATGTGTCTGTATCACTGTCTTTTAAATATGCTAAACCTGTTGCTGGAGAATCCGTAAATTCATTTGGGATATTCCAGAAAAAATTTCCATTCCCATCAGTTGGATAACATTCCGCCTCTGCTATCAAATAAAATCCTGTTTCAAAAAGTTTTAATAATGGCTCCATTGCTTTTATAGAATTTTCCAGTGAAATGAAATCAGCATTAATTTCTTTTTGTATTTCCATAAGTTCCTGACAGTTTGCATTTTCTATTCCATAACCAGTTGCAAGTAAAGAATTGCTAGTAGGACAATATGGGGCATTTATTTGAACAAGAGGAGTATTATTAAGTCTTATTTCTGAACAAAATATTTTAAGTTTTTCTGCACCATTTATGTAAACTACTCTTGAATCTTTAATATTAATCATTTCAGATGTGTCAACTTTCATGTCGACTAACTCAACTGACAATTTTTCCTCATTTTTTCCAGAAAACATAATTTATCACCTTTTTATTTCATTCTTGATTTATTATACCTCAAAATAGTTTAAATTTCAAAATCTACCTTTACATTCTTTTTAAATAAAGCTATAATAATAAAATGATATTAAATTATGGAGGATTTTAAATGAAAAAAAAGATTTTTTTAATTTTACAATTTTTGTTACTTTCAGTTATTTTAAGTGCTGACAATGCTCAAACTTACAATAATTTTGAAAAATTTAATGTACGAATGTCAACTGCAACTTTACCCTTTACAACTGTTGTTAATGCTTCTAAAGACAAAGAAGCATACTTTGCACAGTTAAATGCTGGAAACTATTTAGCTTTTATTCCAACACGACTTGCTATTATTAACTACTATGAATTTTTTTCTGATGTGTTAAAAAAGGATTTTAAAGTTTATGAAACAAATAAAAAAGGGAAAATAAAATATTCAAGCGATGTAATTCGTTATGATGAAAATGATTTTTACTCCAATTATAAAAAAAATGTAAAAGCTGACAGAGCTGAATCAAAAAATAATTTAAACATAGTAGGAGGCGACACTAAACTAATAAGTCCAAATACTTACAAAATAACAAATTATGCAACAGACAGAGGATTTTTAGTAGTTATTCCAATGAATATGGCATTTTATGTAAAAAAAATAAATGATAATAAATTTATCTGGTCGCTTACCAATGATTTCAAAAAAATAGAATACACTTTTACTCTTGAAAATAATAAATTAATAGTAAGAAATAATAAAAACCAGATTACTTTTACAATTTACAAAAAGGACAATTCATTATTTTTAGAAGAACCTAAAAATATATGGGAATACAGAGTTAATAAAGATTTATCTCAATTTGAATATTATAAAAATTCAAAACTTACTAGTACAGAAAAATATCAAATTACCAATTAATTTTTTTGTAATAAATATTTGATATTTACACAAAGATATTCAAAAAACTATTGCTAAAAATTCAAAAAAAATATACAATACAAGCATTACAGTACAATATAAATTAAATATAGAAGGAGAAAATATGAGATTATCAAGAGCATTTTTAAAAACATATAAGGAAGCACCAAAAGAGGCTCAAATTGTGAGCCATCAGCTTATGCTTAGAGCATTTATGATTAAGCAGCTTACGAGAGGAGTTTATACTTATTTACCATTTGGATACAGAGTTCTAAAAAAAATAGAAAATATTACAAGAGAAGAAATGGATAGAGCAGGAGCTCAGGAACTTCTTATGCCTGTTCTACAGCCTGCTTCACTTTGGGAAGAATCTGGGCGTTGGTTTGCCTATGGACCTGAACTTATGAGATTAAAAGATAGAAATGAAAGGGAATTTTCACTTGGGCCTACTCACGAGGAAGTTATTACAGATGTTGTAAGAGATTCAATTTCATCGTACAAGGAACTACCTTTTAACGTTTATCAGATTCAGACAAAATTTAGAGATGAAATGCGTCCAAGATTTGGACTTATGCGTGGAAGAGAATTTGTAATGAAGGATGCCTACAGTTTTCATTTGACACAGGAGTCGCTTGATGAGGAATATTTGAATATGAAAGATACTTATTCGAGAATTTTGGAAAGAATGGGACTTAATTACAGGGCAGTCGAGGCTGATACTGGCTCTATTGGAGGTGATGCTTCGCACGAATTTATGGTGCTTGCAGAAAGTGGAGAAGATGATATTTTATACAGCGACTCTTCAGATTATGCGGCAAACGTTGAAAAAGCAACAAGCATTATTGAACTAAAAGAAAGCAGCGAAGAAAAACTTCCAAAAGAATTAGTTGAAACCCCAAATGCAAAAACAATTGAAGAGCTGGCTAATTTCTTGAATATCCCTAAAGAAAAAACTGTAAAGGCGGTAATGTTAAAAGAAGTTCTTGAAGATGGGGAAAAATTTGTACTGGCTCTAATTCGTGGAGATTTGGATGTAAATCCTATAAAATTAAAAAATGTAATTGGAGCTTCTACAGAACTTGAAATGATGAGCGAGGAAGAATGCGAAAAATTCGGACTGGTTGCTGGATATGTAGGCTCTTATGAGAAAAAAGAAGGCTTATACGTTGTAATTGACGAAACTGTAAAATATGTAAGAAACTTTGCTTTAGGTGCTAATAAAGCTGATTATCACTATGTGAACGTAAATATTGAAGACTTGGCATACGACTTAGTTGCAGACATCAGAACTGCGAGAGCTGGAGATATTTCCCCTGATGGAAAAGGAGTCCTAAAAATTGCACGTGGAATAGAAGTTGGACATATTTTCAAACTTGGAGAAAAATATTCAAAAGCTCTAAACGCTACTGTTCTTGATGAAAATGGAAAACAGGCAGTTATGAAAATGGGATGTTACGGAATGGGAATGTCAAGAATCATTTCAGCTGCAATTGAACAAAACCACGATGAATACGGTATAATCTGGCCAAAAGCAATAGCTCCTTACCATGTTGATGTAATAATCGCCAATATGAAAGACGAAACACAGGTAAATATAGGTGAACAATTGTATAATGAACTAAATCAAAATAAAATTGAAACTGTATTAGACGACAGAAATGAAAGAGCAGGATTCAAATTCAAAGATGCCGACTTAATTGGTTTCCCATTAAAAATAGTTGTTGGAAAAGGTGCAGCTGATGGAATTGTAGAAGTGAAAGATAGAAAAACTGGAGAAAGTACAGATGTAAAAGTTGAAGAAGTTTTGAATTTTGTGAAGAATTTTATGGCAGAATAAAATTTGCTAATTGTAGAATTAATAGTGAAGAATATCCGCAAGCTGAAAAGTATTTAAAAAATTATACAAAAACTTGGAAAAAGTGTGATATTATGAAGTTTAGGAAACAATATGTAATTATTAGAAACGTTGAAAATAAAAAAATTATTAATTAAAAGATAGACAAGTAGTCGGAGGTGCAAACAAAATGGAAAATATGAATTCTAAAAAAATAAAAAATATAGTATTTGATTTAGGAAATGTTTTAATAAATTTTGACAAAGACACTTATTTAAAAGAAAAATTGCCAAAAGAAAAAAGAGAAGATTTTCATGACAATGTGATTGGTACAAAGGAATGGCTGATGCTTGACAGGGGGACTTTGACTTATCCTGAAGCTAAGAAGATTTTTAAGGAAAGAAGTCCACATTTGGCTACTGAAATTGATAATTTTTTTGACAAGGACTTTTTTGAATTGTTAAAGCCTATAAAAGAAAATATTGAGCTTCTTTATAAATTAAGAGATCATTATGAATACAAATTATATGTGCTTTCAAATTTCCACAAGGACTCATACGAATATGTCTTTAAACACAACGATTTCTTTAAATTATTTGAAGGGTGCCTAATTTCATGCTATTTCAAACTTTTAAAGCCAGAAGAAAAAATTTATGACACTCTTCTTTATGAATTTGGATTAATTCCAGAAGAAACATTGTTTATTGATGATATGGAGGAAAATATTGAAGCTGCTGAAAATAAAGGAATCAAAGGTCTTCATTTGCCAGATTACACTAAATTAGAAGAGGAATTGAAAAACATTTTGAAAATTTAATAAATTTAAAAATCAGGAAGTTACTTAAAACATTATATTTGAATAATTTCTTGATTTTTTATTTTAATTTTACTATTGACTTTGTGAAAAAATGCACTATAATATTATTAAAGAATTCTAAATTTTATAGGAGATGATTTTTTATGAGAAAGATTATTAATTCGCCATCAAAATACATTCAAGGAAAAGATGAAATCGCTAATTTGGCATCTTATTACAAATTACGTGGTAACAGCGGAGCATATCTTTTAGTAGATAAATTTATTTTTGATAATTTTAAAGATAAAATTGTTGAAAGTTTTGAAAAAGAAGGTATAAACTACCATGTTGAAGTTTTTGGCGGAGAATGTTCAAAAAATGAAATTAACCGAAATATTGATATTTTAAAAGAAAAAAAATGTGATGCAGTATTTGGAATCGGTGGAGGAAAAACTCTTGATGCGGCAAAAGCAGTATCATATTACGAAAATATTCCTGTCTTCATCGTTCCGACAATTGCTTCAACAGACGCACCATGCAGTGCCTTATCAGTAATCTACACTCCAAATGGAGAATTTGAAGAATATCTCTTCCTAAAGGCAAATCCTGATATGGTAATAATGGATACTGATGTAATCGTAAATGCGCCTGCCAGACTTCTTGTTGCTGGAATTGGAGATGCACTTGCTACTTATTATGAAGCCAAAGCCTGTGTTGATTCAAATGCCTCTTCAATCGCTGGAGGAGGGATTACAAAAGCTGCTATTGCAATTGCAGAATTATGTAAAGATACTTTATTCCAAGATGGTTTAAAAGCCAAAATTGCAGTAGAAAATAAAGTAGTTACGCAAGCGGTTGAAAATATAATCGAAGCAAATACTTATTTGAGCGGAATTGGATTTGAAAGTGGAGGACTTGCGGCAGCTCACGCTATTCATAACGGACTTACAATTCTGGAAGAAGGACATCACATGTATCATGGAGAAAAAGTTGCATTCGGAACAATTACGCAATTAGTTCTGGAAAACAGATGTCTATGCGAAATCAAAAAAGTTGTAGAGTTCTGTAAGAGTGTAGGGCTTCCTACAACATTGGATGAATTAGGAATGGGAAGTGTTTCCAAAGAAAGATTATATGAAGTAGCAAAAGCAAGTACAGCTGAAGGTGAAACAATTCATAACATGCCATTCAAAGTTACTGCCGATGATGTTTTTGCAGCAATACTTGTAGCAGATAAACTTGGAAAAAATTAATTTAATTATTTCTAAAAAATAAATATTTAAGGGGCTGTTTCAAAATGATTAAAATTTTGAATTCAGCTTCTTTTTTTATAGTTTATTTATTTTATGTTTTAAAAAAGAGATTTGAATAAAAGAATTTTAAAATAAAAGTGTTTTTCTTTTAGATTTGCATTTTCTTAGATTTTATAGTATAATGTTGCATTACAAAAAAATTTATAGCGAGGTGAGTTATTTATGGTTAAAATTAACATGGATATGATTCAGACAATTGGATTAGCAGTTGTTTTGCTTTTAATTGGAATAAGACTCAGAAAAAAAATTAATTTTTTTGAGAAATATTGTATTCCAGCACCTGTTATTGGTGGGTTTTTATTTTCAATAATTGTTTTTATCTTGAGGCAAACAAATATTGCTCAAATTAAATTTGATGATACATTGCAAAAATTCTTTATGGTAATGTTTTTTACAAGTGTAGGATTTAATGCCAGTCTTAAAGTGCTAAAAAAAGGTGGAAAAAAAGTTGTTATTTTCCTTTTTGTTGCAGCTGGATTATGTATTTTACAAAATGCTGTTGCAGTTGGACTTTCAAAATTTGTAGGACTTCCCCCATTATTGGCATTAATGACAGGATCTACTCCAATGACTGGAGGACACGGAACATCTGCAGCCGTAGCTCCAACAATCGAAGCTCTTGGGCCTATGTATAAAGGTGCAAATGCAATTGCAATAGCTTCAGCAACATTTGGACTTATTATGGGATCTGCAATGGGAGGCCCTATTGCCAGCAGACTTATAAAAAAACATAAATTATTACCAGAACATTTTGTAAAAGATGGGATACAGCACGGAGACGAAGACATCGATGAAGAAGTATTAAAAAGACAGAAGCCTTTTCTTGATGGGGAACGTTTTTCTATGGCATTTTTCTATATTCTGATTGCAATGGGAATTGGTTCATATTTATCAATATTTATTGACTATCTTATGAGTTTTACAAATTTTAAGGCACATTTTCCTATTTATATAGGGCCTATGATTGTTGCTGCAATTATTAGAAATCTGTCTGACAATGTGAAAGCAATGAATGCTCCGACAAAAGAAATAAGTATTCTTGAAGATGTGGCACTTAACCTATTTCTAGCAATGGCACTAATGACATTAAGATTATGGGAACTTATTGACTTGGCACTTCCAGTATTCATTTTACTTGTTGCACAAGTTATATTGATTTATTTCTATCTGAACTGGATAACATTTAAAGCGATGGGGTCTGATTATGATGCGGCTGTTATGGTTTCAGGTCATTGCGGATTTGGACTAGGGGCAACCCCAAATGGAATTTCAAATATGAAAGCTGTTACTGAAAAATATATCTACTCAAAAATGGCATTTTTCGTAATTCCAATAGTTGGTTCGCTTTTCATTGACTTTGCAAATATTAGTATCATTACAATTTTTACACAATTTTTCAAATAGATAATTTGAATAAAAAAACAAAAGAAGAATAGCTTTTATTAGTTATCCTTCTTTTTTTATTAATTTAACTGTTATATTCAAAATCTAAAATATCTTTTCTAATATCCCTTATCAAAAATTTTATTAAATTATCTGATTCTGTTTGAATTAAAAGAAACAATCTTGCCAGTATTTTACCAACAAAAACTTTTTTTATCTGATCCATCTCATTTAATGTATGGTGTTTTAGAAAACTGATTAAATCGTCTACCTTATTAATAATATTATTTACCGATATATTTTCAAACCGTCTATCCGAAATAAATCTTTCATAAATTGTAGAATTTTTATTAATTCGGATTCCCTCCTTCTTCTCCACAGCCGTAGCTTTTGAAAACTGATCATAAATTTCAGCGTAAAGCATATCATTTGGCCCTTCAAAGATAGTAAATGGTCTAAAGTCAATTCCCACATTACTCATTGGATGCCCAGCTTCAAATCCTTTTGCCCCTAGAAGTTTCTGTGCAATTTTTGCTGCTTTGTAAGTATATTCAGTAGCAAGGCTCTTTATAATATTTGCTTCCATTAATTTATCTGAAACAGACTTATCTGGAGAGACATTGTTACAAATATAGCTATACATAATTTTTGATACATCGTAAGTATTTTCAATTTCATTTAATTCATTTTGAACAAATGGTATTTCTTTTTTAGCAAATTTATTTATATTTTTTACGATATATTCCATAATTCCATGTGTCATTCCAACTAGTTGCAATCTACTTCTTATAAAGATATTTTGAAATTCTCTAAGGCAGTTTGCCTTGCTTTCTGAAAGTTTTATTATATATTTTGCAGGAATTTCTGCATCAACATGATTTAAAGCATATCTTACTGCTTTTAAACCTTCCGAATTTAGCACATCATAAGTTATATATTCTCTTGGAACTAAAATTAAGCTAATTACTTTTGAAAGTTTTCCTTCTTTCTTTTCCTTTGCCGCAATTAATAAAAAATCACTTTGAGAATTTCCTTGCCAATATTTATCAGCTTTAACATGAATTGTATTTTCATCAACATATTCATAGTAAGACTGCATTTCTTTTGCGATAGCAGATCCAGAAGTTTCAGGCTCTGTTATAGCCAGTCCTCCCCCTTCTCCGTTAAATATCATTTCCAGACCTTTTTCAATTTGCTCCTCATTCCCATATTCAACAAGCGGCTGTAATACTAATGCTCCTTCAATTCCTGTTCTAAGTGTAACTGGTACACCATAGTTCCCAGCGATTCTAAGAACTTCCTGAATTTCAAGCTGACTATTTTTTCTTCCTCCAAATTTTTCTGGTAGAAAAGGCAGTAAAAGTCCGCATTTTTTTATACTTAACCATTTCTTCTCTGACAAATAGTTCATTAAATTTATTTTCTCAATATTTCCATTAGAAAAAACATCATTGAAAGCCTTCTTTACATTAGACAGAAATTCTTCTGTATTCATTTTTAGTAAATTTTCATTTATAAATTTATTCATTTCTCTCCTCCAAAGCAAGTAATTTAAAACAAAATATTTTGGTTTCAAAATAATTTGTTTATATAACAACTGTTATTATAACATAAATGAAAAAAAATAACAATTTTTAAATACATTATATAGTAAAACTAATTTAAAACAAAACTCAAAAATTATGACTATTTTACTCAAGCCCTAAATTATATAATTTCTATCAGTTCAATTTTAAATGGGTTCGAGTATATTATTAAAATCTCAAATAAAAAAAACAGTCAAGATATAGTATTTCTATACAATGACTGTCTTTAATTTGTTTAATTTTTTTATCTTTTAATTACATAACTTATTTTTTATTAGTATTTTTTAAATTTATAGTTTTTGCAGTATTGACTTTTATATCCTTTGTAGTAGTTTTCGGAGCTTTTGGTTCTTTCGGAGTTCTATTTGTAATTGCTCTTTTTAAAGCTTTACCTGCTGGACTATTTCCTAATACTACTCCACTATCCATTACCATTCCCATGGCTCTTCCATCCTCACCTCCAATTATTCTACCTGCCTGTGCAAAAGTACAGCTAATGCAGCTAGAAACAATAATCATTGTTAATAACAAAACTTTAAATTTAGATTTCATAATAATCCTATCCTTTTTTACAGTAATTTATTTTCTTTAATTTTAAATAGTATATTACCATATATTTTTTATGATGTCAATACCATTTTATAAAAAAGTTTAAAAAAACTTTTATTTTTATATAGTATTTAATTTACCGTATAGATATTGACTTTTTTTATTTTATTTGTTATAATTATATAAATAGTAGAATATCTTTAAATTCTATAATAATTTTAAAAGATTTTTGTAATTTTATTTATAAATATTATGATTATTAAATATTTTTTCTTATTTTATTTATATGTTTTTTTAACGTAAGGGCATCAGACGCCATGCCCTTACAACCCCGCTTTACGCAAAACTTTCTTATAAAGAAAAAATAAAACTCGCTTCGTAAAAACTACGCTCAGACAGTTATTTTTCCTTTAACGAAATTTTGCTTATTTAATATTTTTCAAATACAAAAGCCTAGAATTTAAATATAATAATCTTTATAATTTAGTATAGAATGTCGTGATTTTTTGCGAATGAAAACGACTAAACACATTTATGTATTTCTTTCGCCCAAACCTTTATAACAAATATATTTTATAAAAAGGTAAATTTCATTTTAAACAGAATCTAGTATAAATAATCCGTCGGAGCATTTTTCTGTGCTGGCAAAACTGTCTGAGCATAGCGAGTTTTTTGTC